>Ga0207717_100016_pt1 | contig 295174 bp, 190 predicted proteins | sample TtanPargueraPR_2_FD_187745 | JGI IMG/M metagenome (GOLD analysis project Ga0207717, IMG submission 187745) | Aerobic enrichment media microbial communities from Bioluminiscent Bay, La Parguera, Puerto Rico - Tt and P2 (2) (SPAdes) | ecosystem: Environmental > Aquatic > Marine > Unclassified ...
ATCAAATTTACTCATTGAATCCACCGCTGCCCTGCGGATTTGTTTCGGCTACTGGCACGCCATTAAATTTTGGCGCATGCCATTTAGCCGGATGGATTCTAGTCAAGGGGCTATGTCAGTTTTTATGGAGTGTGCGAAATAAAAACTGAACAGCTCCGAAGGACGGCTGGCAAAAAAATGGGCAATTTCAGCCGCCCTTGACTTTTCCATGTGGCGAATTAACTTTGACAGGATTTAAGGGATGACAAACGACTTCAGTTCATTATTAAAAACTTTAAGAACCAAGTTTGAATTTATTCGATAAAGTTTCTCCTATTATCCTGTAACTTTTCGTTAATACGTTTACTTATAAATTGAAAGGAAGAGGGGCTCTCTAAGTCAGTTTTATTCGATGAGAATAACGACACGATAAAAACGATAAAAGTTTGATATGGTAGCATTATTAAAAGCATTAAAACTACTCGGATTAATTTCAATTTTCTCACTTCAACAGCTTTTTGCACAACAAAAAAACATAACCGGTACTGTATTATTCAAAATCACGTCCTCACACAACAACAACATTTCGTATTTATTTGGCACACATCATGCTTTTGGGCAACCTTTCTTCGATTCTTTGTTAAATGCAAGTGAGTGCCTGGCAAATTGCGATCTGCTCATTAAAGAAAATTTGAATATCCCGGGGCATTTAGCAGAAGACATCATTAATAAACGAAACAATGTAACCCGATGGAATAAGTTCCTAAACAAAAGTGACTTAGCCTATATAAAAAGTATATTTTCTTCAAGTCCAACTGATTTTAACAAAATGACACCTCCCGAAATGTATGCCTTTTTGAACAGATACTATAAAGAACAGGTCTGCTTATCCAAGAATACCAAAGGTACACAGCAGTCGTTAGACAATTTTATCGGCTCAAAAGCGGAGCTATTAAACCTGAAGCTAATTGGCCTCGAAACAACAGAAGAACAGATAGAACTTCTAAATAAAGATGTGGAAGGAATGCCGAGAAAGGTACATAAAAAACGGCTTTCGAGGATTATAGAAAACATAAAGACAGAAAACACTAGTGGTTGCGCTGAAATTGACTGGTACAAAACTATGGATTTTGATTACAAGCTCGATCACCCCTGCACGAATGAGTTAGTTTTAACCGCCAGAAACAATGAATGGGTGAGTGCAATAAGAGATCATTTGCAAGAAAATAATTGTTTTATTGCCGTTGGATTAAGCCACTTAATGTTTGAATGTGGATTAATTAGACTACTGGAAGATATGGAGTACACAATTACACCTGTAAATGTTAAGTAGGGACTGAAAGATATAGGAATTGACTTGTGTTTGACTTTTCCGGACGACTAATGAACTTTGACAGGACGTAAGGCAATATTCTCTCATTATTCCTGACGACAGTAATTCTTTACAAAAAATCGCTTACTTTAATCCCTATATTACCAATTAAGAAATAATGTTGTCTTCAAGTGAAAATCTACATATCATTGAAAGTTTAGGATTAATAATTGTTTCCCACCATAATTTACTAGATCAGCAAAGTGTTGAAAGAGTAATTACTGATTTAAAAAGCAATCCATTTTTTCGAAAGGAATATTCCATCTTAATTGATATTAGAAAAGCAAATACAGGGTTGAACTTTGCAGAGATTGAGGATCTTAGCCACTTTGTATTTGATAATATTGATGATACCGGTTTGAATAAATTTGCCATCCTGGCATCCGAATCACTGCTCAATAAAGCTGTACAGTATGTTCGAAGCTATAAACATTCTTCAAAATACCAGGTATTTTCCGCACTAGAACCAGCACTGCACTGGCTAAAAGTTCCACAGGACAGAAAGTTTCAAATTGATTTAAAGTTGAGCTATTTAAATCATTGAAACGAATAGAACAATAAACAGAAACATTCCAGATTCAATACCAGAATTTAGCTTTCACTCATTTTATAAACGACGGTGTAACAGACAACATGAGATAAGCCCAATGCTGCCCTACTGAACTATCGCCGCCTTTCAAAATTTCCATTGAATCGCCGGCAAACATCGTTGAATATCCAAGCGTAATTGAGGTGAATGGATTTACGATCCATTTTCCGGAAAGATCAAGTTCGGTACCTAAATAGCCAGATGCGTCAGGAGCCACTTCGGCTGCTGCACTAAAGTAATGCAGGTGTGCATCAAAAACAAATTTATCTTTTGTGTACTTATATTTCAAATATAAATCGTTTAATCCCACCGAACCGATGTGACTGCCCACATAGAAATAATCCATAAAACCATTGAATTTATGGTTGGTTCCATAAAGAGGTGTAAACGATTTAAATTTTTCGGTCTCGTTATAATCAGTCCCAGAGAGACGCTCGTATCCTACAACAAAGTTTTTATAGGCTGCTTCAAGCAATAAGTTAGAAGCACTTATTTTATCTCCTGAAACATGTTTTCCGGTTTGCAAATAAAAGTTACCGGCAAGATGCAGGTCTTCAAATGCAGTGGTATATCTTCCACCTATAGTTTGACTGTAACGGTTTTTCTGATCCTCGCCCTCCATATAAGGAACTCCGTTGTTCAGCAGAAGTAAACTCAAACCACTATTCTCCCAGTCATTATGAAACCACAGAAACTGAAGGTCTTTATAAGCATCAGGCCCACTGTAAATATTATCGGTAATATCGCTGTTTTCGTTATGTGCAACACCAAAATGTAGTTTAATTTCATCTTCGTATTTAAAAATGGCCATATCGTGCGAGCGTGCTTGCTGTGCCCAGCCAACGTTTCCAAAAATACGATGATCGTCGTAAACCACTTCCTGCCGGCCTGCTTTTAACGAAAACTGAGGCGTAAATAGCACCTCGGCCCATGCCTGATGAACCGAAAGCGCATAATCTTCGTTACCCACTAATTGCGGCTGACTCCCCCACTGCCTGACGTCTTGTAAAACCAGGCTGGTAATAATATACTCATTTTTAAACATGGCGTTTAAGCGCGTACGTTGCGAGGTAATCAACGATGCTTTTTGATCTTCAATGGCGAGCGACTTGTAACCCCTGCTCAATTCGGTTCGCGGCCGGTATTCCCCCGATAGCGAAAACTGTGCTTTTGCTGCAAAAGAAACGCACATAATCACTATTACCAAAAAGATAATTCTGGAATTATTCATGATTTCGAATTTAGCTTTTATTACTCCTGCAACTGAACAACAGCGTCGTATGTTTTCTCACGCTCTTCGGCTTCCTTCATCCATTTTGGCACTATGGTTTTCAGGAAATCCTGCTTGTCTTCGTTCAGTTTTTCCATATCAAGGCCGATAAACTCCTGAGCTTTTGCTTTGGTTGCAATATCAGGATATGGAATTTCCTGATTATGCCCAAGATCAGCCAGTAATCGGGCCAATTTAATTCGAGTTTCCTGGGCAATAGTAATTCCGGTTGAAATAACACGACCAACTTCAACTGGAGAATGGAACGAGCCTCCATGACTGGCTGCAGCATAATCCCAACGCCACTGTGCATGACGTATTCCCATCAAAATATCCTGCATTTGACCGTCTTCAGCTCCCAGATCCCAGGCTTTTTTTGCCTCTACATGAGCACGAACCAGCAGCTCCTCCAGCTTATCGCGGTTTTCTATTATTTTATCCTGGCGTTCGTAAACATTGGCCATCAGGGTTCCGGCCTCTTCACGATGACATACCTGACATGAGTTGGCAATATTATTTAACGGAGATTGCATGTGATGATCCGTAAATTTCTGTCCACCTTCACTTTTGTATGGCATATGGCAGTCGGCGCACGACACCCCACGTTGAGCATGAATACCGGTTGAGTGTATTTCATATCCCGGATGTTGTGCTTTTAACATTGGTGCCTTACTCAATGCATGTGTCCAGTCGCTGAATTCCAGATTATCGTAGTATTCTTCCATGGCTTCAACACTAAAGCCATTATCCCAGGGAAAGGTTAAGTATTGCGCACCATCTACTTTTTTCTTATCGAAGTAATATTCCACATGACACTGTGCACATACCAAACTTCGCATTTCCTGATGGCTGGCTTTAGTCATATCTTTTCCCATGCGTTCAAATGCTTCTACCAGTGCCGGACGTGTTACAGTCAGGTTCATCGTTTCGTTATCGTGACAATCGGCACAACCAATCGGATTTACTACTTCTGCTCCCAATTCGGCCCAGGCTCCGGTGTAAAATGCAGCTACACCCTTTTCGTTCATCAGCCGTGGAACATCCGGGCTTTTACAAGTCATACAGGTTGCAGGCATCGGCCCTTCTTTTGGAGTTTTTGGCGCTCCGGTACGTAAGGTATTTTGAATATCAGTTATTGAATAGAAATGACCTCGTCCCTGATTATAGTCTTTTGAGAAACCATACCCAGCCCAAAGTACTACGAGTCTGGGATCAACCTCCAACATATCAATCATGGTATTACCATTGTATTTACTCTGAAAACTTGTATCAGCAGTTCCGTAATACGATTGAAACTCGCGGGGATAATTCTGACCCCATACTTCGTTGCGTGGCTCAAATTTGCCAATTTCGGCCTTTGGAACATTAACGTAAGCTGCTTCCGTTCTTCGTTCAACAATTGAAGAAGCCAGTAAGCCAAGAAAGAAAACCACAACTACGGTTGTTAAAAATAATACCCATGCTAACCACGGGCGTTTTTCGGTTAGTTTTTGTTTTGCACTCATGATATTTAGTGTTAATTATTATTCAAATATTGTTTTATCCAGTTGGGGACAGGGCTCTCGGGTAGTGGTACCCGCGCATTGGGAACACTCGAAATGCTATTCACACGTCCGTGAGGAACTTCACGATGACATTCAACACACCGTCTGTCTTCACGATGTGCTTTATGTGCTTCTACATTTCCAATTAATTTGGGGTCTTCAAGCAGTTTCTGATGACAGCGGATACAGTTATTTTGCACTACCTCAGCACCTTCTTCGTGAATATATATTACCTGAGGCTCTTTTCTCAGCGTAAAAATAGTTGCATGGCGCAGGCCATCCTTCGCCTTAAAATAGTACTTGTTAAATACATTATTGTGCGGTACATGACAGTCGTTACAATGTGCAACCTCTCGATGAGAACTATGCTGCCACGTGGCATACTGTGGTGCCATTATGTGACAATTGGTACAGGTTGCAGGATTATCAGAAAGGTATGAATGTGCTTTTGAAACATAAAGCAGAAATAATACCAGACCTACTAAAATACTTAAAGTGAATATTACAGGTAATTGCCATTTTTTCGGCGGAAGTAGTTGTTTTAGCATAGCGATAGTCGATCAAACTTTTATGAAGTAAATATCTTTTGAATCATACCGAAATTTTGTACCAAATGTTACAAACCGGCATTTTTCTTAAGAAAGAAATACTTCTTATCTCAAACTATCTGGTCATTAGTCAGCACAACTAAAGAACGTTTTCCCACGTCTCTAATCTGACAGAAATCAGCCATTCCGGGGGCAAAATTACACGTTTGGGACAAACGACTTTTAGGAATTATGCTACCAGTCGAGTAACCGTTTTTCGCCTTCCAGGGCTTTGATCTCCGAAATTTCCTGCGACACTTCAATCACTCCTTTATAATTACCCGATTGATCTCTTACCGCAAAATATTGAATAAGAATAAAGTCTCCTTTCATTTTTATCCAGAAAGAGGCTTGGTCTTTTTCGCCTGATTTAAACGATTCCACAATTTTTTCTACCACATGCACGCTTTCAGGAGGATGGCAATTTTTAACCTCGCGCCCGATGATCGCAACCGTTCGCGGGAAAATTCGTTTTGGCGGAGTAGAAAAATACTGAACCTTATCGTGTTCATCAACATAGGTAATATCAACCGGCAGATGATTAAAAATCAGTTTAATTTGTTCGGCATTCAAAATTCCTGTTCCAAGATTTATAAATCCATTGGAGTTACTTTCTTGTTCCTCCTGGATTATACTTCGGGGTTGAATATATGGAAAGCCAATTTCAAGACCCAATCGATTCATGGCTTGTAATTCTTCTTTACCGATTGTTGAAAGAATTACAGGAAACAAGATACGTTCCTCTCGGAATTTGATGGCCATCATATTAAAGAAGATATCGCCGACGCAACGATTAAAAGTCTTAATTTCGATGGAACCACTTTCCAATTGACCGATCACAAACTTTATATTGGATCGAATATCATCGTGAATAGACCACATAATCTGCAAACAACGGTAATCGGGCCATGCTTTTTCAATGGCCGGGAAGAGTACATTTTCTTTAATGGTATAGTGTTTTACAAAAACCTCCAGCTGTCTGAATTTGTTGAGCAAATTCGTTTGCAACACATTGTTCGCCGGGTCTTTTACGAAGGCTTTAAACACCGGTCTTATTTCATCTAAACTCCGCACCATTTCACGGTTATTCTTCTCCAAAACACCTAAAAAGGAATTGGTATCAGGTTCTATTCTTGGGTAAGTTTCAATGGGAATATGAAATATATTCAAAAGCTTACTGGCAAGCTTTTTCAGATCTTCAACAGAAATGCCTTCTTTTACTAAAATATCGAACAACGCAATAAAATCAGCGGGAATAACCGTTGGTATAAAATCTTTATTGGCGATAACAAAGGAATGTGCATTACCTGTCTCAAGAATCAGTTTTGAAACTTCTTTTAATTTAGCCTGCCTTTTCTCATTCGTTTTTGTGAATTCCGACATATCAGTTATCCATTAACAGATGTTATTCCTCAAATTTTATAATTTGTACAGGGCAATTCTCTGCTGCATCTTTAATTTCTAGTTCGTAAAAAGTGTAATCAAGCCCCGGCACCACAATCATTTTATCGAAAACTTTAAATACGCGCGGGGCAAAAAGATTACACATTTTACAGGCAATACAAGTGTTTATGCTGTCATCTCGCCAAACTCTTTTAATCGTCACTCAAACATTCTTTTAACAAAGTCACCATAATAAATTCAAAACAGGCATTACTATCCAATTCCTCGGTTTAGAACGGCTTCTCCTTTTCTGATTTTTTCGGATAATGCCTGTATGGTTTCTTCCTGAACAATTTCAAAAAACTTATCGCGTACTTCCTTATATTGTTCATGTAACGGGCATGGATTATCATTGTTACATGATTTTAATCCGAAACCACAACGATGGAAACAGGCATCACCTTCCATTACATGAATCACTTGGTACAGCGTCAGTTCATTCTGTTCGTTGTTAAAAAAGAATCCACCGCCCCGACCTTTTGCCGAATCAAGTAACCGGTGTCGGGTAAGCGTTTGCAAGATCTTTGCAGAAAACGCAGGAGGAGCCTCTATTTCTTTTGCAATCTCAACAACACCCGGTCGTTTTCCCTCCCAGTTTCGGAGCTGAACAAAAACCAGTGCCCGTATTGCATATTCAGTACTTTTAGCCAACATATTTTTAGTTTTTTGAAATAATTTCTTTTTCCAAAGCTAATGCTTTCAAAAATAAAATATTGTTTTCCAAATGAATATGTCGGTGTAAATCCTGCTCAAAATCGTTTAATGTTTGATAAGTAATACGATAAGTATTACATGCATCGGGCGGACAGGTATAATTAGATGTTAATGCTGCAATTTCAAAAAAGCGCTCGCCTTCAGCCTGGTGTTCATCTAACATAGTCTGAATGGGTGCATCTATTCCTCCGAATTCGGATAACCCCGTATTTTCTCCGTTTTTAGATTTTACTAATCTACGAATATATGGGAACAACACTAACTCTTCCTTTTTCATGTGCGCAGTGAGGTTCCCGGCTGCCGTTTCAAACAATTCGCGAACTTTATAAAGCTCCGGGTGATTTTCACCATGTACATTACAAAGCTTATTTAGTTTCTCCTGCAGAAATGGGATATTATCGTTGACGTATGAATGATGCCTTTTTTCAATATAATCACACAGTTCATTCAGTTCCATCGAATCGATATATTCTGAATCCGGATCGTTTGCCTGCACTACAATTTCCAACTCCGGTAACAAAGTAGCGATGTCTACATTTGCTTTTTCACAGGCTTTTTCCAGACTTATACCACCTCCACAACAAAAATCGATGTGGTTACGGTCAAATACCTGAGCGGTTTTATAATTTTCTTTTACGATCTCGCCTACTGTTGAATTTTTTCTGATTTCCATAGCTATTATTTTTTTGACAAAGATAGAAACATATTATAAAAGGACAACGGGGTCCTTTTATAATTTTATTATACATTTGTGGTACTAAACTTTAAAATCAGTATTTATGAATTCAAAAAAACTCTGGATCGGTTTTATCCTCGTAATGGTCATTTCGTTTGGAATACTTGGTTATTTTGGCCGGGAAATTTACCGACAAGCTCCTCCCATTCCTGAAAAAGTAATAACACCGGATGGCTCCGTATTATTTACTTCTGCTGATATAAAAGATGGCCAGAATGTTTGGCAATCGATGGGTGGACAGGAAGTTGGAACCATATGGGGACATGGAGCCTACAAAGCCCCTGACTGGACAGCTGACTGGTTGCACAAAGAAGCACTCTTCATTTTAGATACCTGGTCGTTGGCCGAATTTTCGCAATCGTATGATGACCTGCAGGACGAAAAACAGGCGCTTCTTCAAAAACGCCTTCAAAACGAACTGCGGAAAAACACATACGACAAAGCTTCGCAAAGTCTCATAGTTTCAAAAGTTCGTGCCGAAGCCATTAAAAGTAACAGTGTCCATTATTCAGGTTTATTTATGAACGATCCCGAACTGGCTGAGTTACGCGAAGCATATGCCATTCCGGCCAACTCGATAAAAGACAAAGTCCGAATGGATAAAATGAATGCGTTTTTCTTTTGGGCCAGCTGGGCCACGGTTACCGAACGCCCCGGAAAAGATATTACCTACACCAATAACTGGCCACCTGAAAAACTGGTTGGTAATGAGCCAACCGGATCGTTGCTTTTGTGGACAGGATTCAGTGTAATTATTTTGCTGTTTGGTATTGGACTACTCGGCTGGTATTATGCTACCAACCGCGAAGAAGAAGCTAATCCAGATATACCGAAAGTGAATCCTTTATCGGGAACCAAACTGACTCCATCGATGAAAGCCACTTTAAAGTATTTTTGGGTGGTAACAGCACTTATTTTAGTACAAATATTTATGGGCGTTGTAACAGCGCATTATGGTGTGGAAGGATTGGGCTTCTATGGCTTGCCACTGGCCGACTTCCTCCCCTATTCTATTTCCAGAACGTGGCACATACAACTGGCTATTTTCTGGATTGCAACATCGTGGCTCGCTACCGGACTATTTATAGCACCGGCAATTTCAGGTAAGGAACCAAAGTTTCAGCGCTTTGGTGTAAACTTTTTGTTTATCGCATTACTGATTATTGTTGTTGGCTCTTTAGCCGGCCAATGGATGGGCGTAATGCAAAAGCTGGGACTTGTTGAAAATTTCTGGTTTGGACACCAGGGCTACGAGTATGTTGACTTGGGCCGGTTCTGGCAGATTTTCCTTCTTATCGGTCTGGTATTGTGGCTGCTTTTAATGGGTCGCGCAATCTGGCCGGCATTACAGGCAAAGAATGAAAACAGGCATTTACTTACCATGTTCCTGATTTCATCGATTGCGATTGCAGCTTTTTATGCTGCCGGTTTAATGTGGGGACGCCAAACTCACCTGGCGATTGCCGAATACTGGCGTTGGTGGGTTGTTCACCTTTGGGTTGAAGGATTTTTTGAAGTGTTTGCTACCGTTGCAATAGCCTTTCTTTTTGTGCGAATGCAGTTGATTCAGACAAAAATTGCAACATCAAGTGTGCTGTTCTCTACCATCATTTTCTTATCCGGAGGTATAATCGGTACCTTCCACCACTTGTATTTTACAGGAACACCAACAGCTGTTCTTGCATTGGGAGCTACATTTAGTGCATTGGAAGTAGTTCCACTGGTATTAATGGGTTTTGAAGCCTATCATAACATACGAATGAGCCGCGCCAAAGAATGGGTTGCTGCTTACAAATGGCCGATATACTTTTTTGTTTCGGTGGCATTCTGGAATTTCCTTGGTGCCGGAATCTTCGGATTCTTAATTAATCCACCAATTGCACTGTACTACATGCAGGGATTAAATACAACCCCGGTTCACGGTCACACGGCGTTATTTGGCGTTTATGGTATGTTGGGAATCGGACTGATGCTTTTTGTTTTGCGCGATATGGATTTAAATGCAGTCTGGAAAGAAAAATCGATACGCAACGCATTCTGGATGATGAATATAGGGCTTTTGCTAATGGTGGTATTGAGTGTGTTGCCTGTAGGTTTGGCGCAAACGGTTGCCAGTGTAAAGCACGGTTTGTGGTATGCACGTTCAGCCGAATTTTTAGAAAGTCCAACATTGGAAACAATACGTTGGCTACGTGCCATTGGCGATACCATTTTTGCGGTTGGGGCACTGTATTTGGGCTGGTTCGTTTTCGGTTTGAAAACGGGATGGTCAGTTAAAAAGTAAACAAAATTGAAGCCGGAACAATTTGTCCCGGCTTCATTATATTATTCACTTTTATATTTAAGATTCTCATTTTCCTCTAGTAGAAAAGGAACTTAATTCGGAAGTGATTTTCTATTCTTGTCCTTTCTTGAGGTCATAGAACTCTGAAATACTATTCGTGCCAGTCGGAAACCAACTCAACGAACTCGTGTCGATATCCGAACGGATCAAAAGAAACCGAATTTTCGAGAAGGTCAAGAACTAATTCTTTCGAAGCGGTTCCTTTGTATTCTGATTGTTTCATTATTAGTCCTAATCCACCAACCGCTGCAGCAAATTTCATGTTCTCTGATGATGCGGCGATATCCAGTGTTGTGCCGTTTACTTCGTGCTTTATCAATTGGCTTTCGCTTGCGTTTGGCTTTTTATACCTAAAATCGAATTGTGCGAATTTTTCATTCGTCGTTCCATCTGTAAGTACAAGTTCGTAAAGCGCTGTAATGGTTTGCGACGAACCAATCTCTCCTGCATCGGTTGAATCGTTTTCAAAATCTTCATTTTCCAAACTTCGGTTCTCGTAACCAATGAGGCGGTACGAGTCAACCCTGTTTTCATTAAATGTCAACTGTATTTTTGAATCTTTTGCGACCGTGAAAAATTTACCAAATTCATGTGTAAATACCTTTTGTATCTGGTTGGCATTGTCGATGTATTCGTAATTACCATTTCCCTTATTGGCAATTTGCTCCATCATGTGGTCGTTCAGGTTTCCACTTCCAACACCCAGTACTGTTAAATAAATTCCCGATTCGCGTTTTTCTTCGATCAATTCAACCAACTCATCGGTTGACGACGGACCAACATTAAAATCTCCGTCAGAACCTAAAATCACCCGGTTGTTGCCATCCTGAATAAAGTTTTCTTCTGCAATATCGTAAGCCGTTAATATTCCGGCTGCACCTGCAGTAGAACCACCGGCACCAAGTTTATTTATTGCTTCTTTAATTTTATCCTTTTCATCACCGTATGTCGAAGGGAGCAATACTCCTGCCTCTCCGGCATAGGTAACAATTGCAATTTTATCCTGGTCCTTTAGGTTATCTGTCATGGTTTTAAATCCCGACTTAAGAATACCTAGTTTCTCCGGCGAATTCATCGATCCGGAAACATCGATTAGAAACACATAGTTCGAATTTGGCAGTTCATTTTCAGGGATGGTTTTTCCCTTCATTCCCAAACGCATAAGATAATGATCTGTATTCCAGGGGCAACTTGCTATTTCAGAATTTAACGATACATTTTCACCATTTGTCGGCCCAGCGTAATCGAAAGTAAAGTAATTGAGGTATTCTTCAATTCGTACCGAAGCTTTAGGTGGCGTTTGTCCCAAGTATAAAAAACGTCTCATATTCGCATACGAGCCACCATCGGCATCAACCGAGAATGTAGAAACCGGTTGATCACTAACTTTTATAAAAGGATTTTCTTCATAATCATTGTAGTTTTCGCGGTAGCTGTCCTCATAGTTGTCCTGACCAGAATCCATTAAAGCGGCCAGGTACATTTCATTGTATCTGACATCACTAGTTTCATCTTCAGTGCAAGCATTAAATAGAAACAAGATTAAAACGGCGGCGAAGAATAGCTTTGTTTTCATAGTGTTTGTGTTTATTTATAATTGTTAATATAAATTCGAACAATATTTTACCGGAACACTTTGAGTAACTCACCTACGAAATAGTAGTTATCATTTGAAACAATTTTAAAAGGAGATTCCTGAGGTGATTCAGCTTTTGCCTGTATTTTTCCAACTTCACCCATATCCAGATAAACCGGATAATCTTTCGATTGAGTAATTATTTTCGAGTATGGATAAATATCTTCATACTCATCCTCACATCCAACTAAAAAAACAATTAAGAACAAATACAAGAGCTGTTTCATAAGGTTACGCTATTAGTTGAGTTCTGATATTTAAAACGATAGATGAATTTTAGTTCGAAAAGGTTGCGTACATAATGGTATTTTTTTGAAAACAGGCCGACAATATGCGGTATTTATTTCTGAATTAGTGGGGCAAACGTTCAAACCTTTTTATTTCCTCCAGCGCCTCATCCCAAGCCGCTTTACTGGACATAAACAGATGGGCATCGGGTCGTTTATTCAATGCACTATCCAAACATCCGGCCGGAACCACCAAAAGTTTACCATTCATTTGCAGGTTGGGTAATGCCGAACCGCATGTGGCACAAAAAGCTTTGGCATGATTGGTTTCGGGCAGCTGAAAAACCCGGATTTCGGTTTCCGTTTCCATCCATTCCAACCTGGCGCTTGTTGAAAATAAATTGGCTGCATGCGCCGATCCGGTATCTTTCCGGCAATAGCTGCAATGACACAGATAAAAACTTTCGAAATCGCCAATAATTTTAAATTGAACGCCTTTACACAAACAAGATCCGTAGTATTCCATAAAATAATTAATTTCTGTTTCGATGTAATTGTTATCAAACACCACGCAAAAGAATGCGCGTCAGCAAGTTACACTTCCTTAACCACTAAAAAAAACGTGTAAATGATAAAAAAACCAAATAAAACTGCTGCTTCCCATCGATCTAACTTTTTCTTTTGCCCGGTGAGCATGGAAGAAAGAAGAAAAAGCGTTCCACCTATTAAAATATACAGATCCGGATTAAATTTTGGATTATACCCGATGGGTTTAATTAGGCTGGCAATGGCTAAAATTAAAAGCATATTAAAAATGTTGGAACCAATAACATTCCCAATCACCATATCGCTGTTTTTTTTGCTTGCTGCCACAATTGAGGTGACTAACTCGGGTAAGGAGGTGCCTGCCGCCACAATGGTCAATCCTATAATTTTTTCACTAACACCTAACAAACTGGCTACCTTAACACTGTTTACAACTACAAGCTGGCCTCCAAGTATCAAACCTGTCATGCCTACCACAATTAATCCCCATATCATTTTACCCGATTTTTGATGAGCTGCTTCAATTGTTTGAGGGTCACTTTTCAGTTGCGTAAATACATAATACAGGAAAACACAAAAAAGCACCAGCATGAGCAAACCGTCGGTTCTGCCCAAATAGGTAGTTCCGGAAAAAATAAAATCGTTGAGTAGCAACAGCAACAAGATAGATACAACGAGTGAAATGGGTATTTCTTTCCAGGCCGTAGAAGATTTTACAGAAATGGGCAGAATCAATCCTGAAAGTCCAAGGATAATAAATAGGTTAAAATTGTTACTGCCTATTACATTCCCCAAAACAATGTCAGCATAGCCATTAACAGAAGCTATAATATTTACCACCAGCTCGGGAGCTGAAGTTCCAAACGCAACAATTGTTAAGCCAATAACCAAATCCGACACCTTGTATTTCCGGGCCAGTGCCGAAGCTCCGTCCACCAACCAGTTTGCGCCAAAAATTAAAGCAACAAACCCTGCGGCAACCAGTAAAACTGATACAATCATAACTTCATTTGTTTAAATGATTAACATGATTCAACCAACCATTTCGTTATTATCTGTTTCGTAAATATCGGAAACACCACCCGACACGATAAATTTCATAGCCACTGCCGGGTTAATAGCCAGCGGTTTAACCTGGTTTGAAGGAACGATAAATAATTCTCCCGAAAAATTATAGGAATGCGGAAAATAAACCGCCACTTTATCTTTTACCCCCAGTTGGCTTAAATCATCCTGGGTTAGGAATCCTAATTTTTCCAGATTGGAAACAGGATTAACCAATACCATTACCGGTTTATTAAACTTTTTTTCTTTTCCCACAAAGGCCGAAAAGAGGTCGTTAAAGGCCGAGTAAACCAATTTAATTATCGGTGCCTTATTCATTAGCTTTTCAAACAATACCTTAATCGGGCGCGCAATTATACTTTGCCCAACAAGCCCGACAAAAACCAGGAAAATAAAAACGATAAGGATACCCAGCGCGGGGATATCAATTTTTAAATATTTTTCGACTATTGGATCTACTAAACCATTTATAAAGTTAAACATTAAATAAACGATGTAAGCAGTTATGGCAAATGGCGCAATGTACAGCAGGCCCTGCAAGAAATAGTTCAGAATTTTTTTCACTTGAATATAATTACGTTAATATTTTGTATTTCAAACACATATGATCTCTGTTTAATATTTGATGGTCGATACTCGTGGAACTCGCATGAATTTTAATCATACTCTTGGGTGTAATTTTTTTCCATGCTCGTTTCATGATGCAATAGTTTAAAAACAATCCCAAATTCTTAAGTAATATAAGCAATTCCCATTTTCAATGCATGCAATTAAACTATTATTGCCGGCGCGAGTGCATAGTGTTACAAAACGTTATTAATTCAAATCCTGAAAATCTATCTTATAATTTTCTGCTGTCAATATTAAAAGAAAATCACTTCCCCAGCCGCCTGACCAAGGCTCAAACTCATGGGGTGTGATAGTCTCAAAATTACCAATACGTTTTGTTGTTCCACTTCGCGGATTAAACCAATATGCGTTTATTCTATTTGAATCTATTTTTGACAGATCAATCTTTATTGGATCTCCTTTCGGTGTATAGGCAATAACAACTTTTTTGTCTGAACTAATTGCACTCAAAATATATGATTCGTCCTCTGAATTAGTGTTTAGTATCAAACTTTGATTAAGCATCATTTTTTGCCATGGTAGTTTCTCGAAGATTTGCCTCATGTAACCCATTTGAGTTGAACCTGGTAACTGAAGTGCAGCTTTCCAATCGGTCCGTGCACTTATTATAGGCTCTTTGCGAATCTCATACATTTGCCAAATATCATTACAGCCGTATGTATATCCGGCAGCTCCTGCAATTATGCTCCAATAAGCAGAAACTCTAACATCAGCATCGTCAAGCCAACCATGCGGCTTTTCTTCCCAAAACCTGTCAGGTATGTTTTCATATCTCGCTTCACCATTTATTATTGGTCGCTTTGTTGACGATTTTTTACTATTTAGCACATAAGAATACTCTTTAGCAGTTCTGCTATGTCCGCTTTGGTACATATCAAAATCAAGCCATCTGTCACTAATGAAATCTGTGGCCATTTTTGCGCCAACAGGATGAAAACTTATTAAATGATTTTTATCGACCTCTCTAATACCCATTGCCATAGCACGAATTATTTCAAAATGGTTTTCATTCTCAAGAGGTCTGTCACCTCCAAGAATCCATACCAGGTTATTGTATTTGAGATACCTTTTTGCCAAAAGTCCGCCGTAAATTTTAGCATTTTCGGTATTAAATATTTCTGGTCCGGCGCCCCATTTTTTATTGAATTTATCGCCCCATGACGGCAGCAAGGCTATATAAACACCTAGTTCATTTGCTTTTTCCAACACATAGTCAACTATAGTAAAATATCGTTCGTTTAATTTCGTCGGATCATTATTTAATAGTGGTTTTTCTCCATAGGCATTTGGAGTATTTAAACCGTCCAGTTCAGCAAGAATTACTGTCTGTATTACAGTAAATCCTTTATCAGCTCTATCTGTAAGGTATTTGTCAATTTCTTCCTTATCCAAACGATGTATAAGTTCCCATGCAGTTCCGCCTAACCAAAAAAATGGGCTATCACCTTCGGTCACGATATAACTACTATCATTACTAATTTTCAACAAAGGTAAGTCCTGACCATAACTTAAATGAGTTATCAAGATGGTGATAAAAATAAAAAGTGTACGTTTCATTGTTGCTGTGTTTTTAATATATGTAGTAACTAATAGATATCATCACCAGGTAATGTCACTTGCATTGTCTTATTATTATAAGTGTTACTACACCCAAAAACGGGGTGACCACAACACATCGCCGTGCGCATTGGTAATCTGTACCTCAGCCAGCGGCTGAAAGTTAGTTAATTTTCAATTCTATTCAATTGCACACCGTCCATCGGCTGACGGATCGGCGCGAGCGGGGTTTTTAACACCGAGCGAAAGCCCCGAGACTTCGGGGGGGGACGGTAGCGAGAGTAAATTGCGGGATTAGTAGCGGTTTCGAGACTATTAGCTGACACTATAAAAAGTAAACGCGGGATAATTACTTTTAATAAAGCACTTAACCCGCTATTACTTCTACAAAAGGTTGGCAATAGTTTTTATTCCAATCTAACTACAACCTTGTCAATTTCTCCTGTGAAATAAAATGGAACATCGTACTCTTTACTCACAGGCATTCCGGCATCCCGGCCTACTTCCAGCCCTTCGGTCATTGAATAGCGCGTAGGTACGGTTTCATCAATTCTACCTCTCGCAACTTCTTTCCCATCTACCAATATTGACGCTGTTGCACCTTTTCCGGCACCACCACCATCATAATCGAATTTTAGTTGGAGGGTGTGTTTGCCTTCTGCTAATTTACCGGGAGATGCCACAGTATATTTATCTTGAGGATAGTGAGATTTCGCATAGGTAAAAGTAGGTTTCCCGTCAAGCAGCATAAGCCCAAATCCTGCAAACCATCCACCCTGCGTTATGATCATACCCTCTGCACCTCCACTGGGGATATTGAGTTCTGCAGTAATGGTAAAGGAGGTATTCTTTGTGCTCACAGCAGCGCCTTCCGGTATGCGGTTGGTACTTCCGTAATAAATAAATTCCTTTCTTCCGCGATTGGGCTCTGGTCTGAATTCAGGTGATGCACGTTCAATATATCGATCATCGAGCGGGAAAACCTGATTTTTCTCCGCCTCCTCTTTAAATATTGCCCGAAGTTCACTTAATTTCTCTGGGTGCTCATCAGCAATATTTTTTGATTGCGTGAAATCTTCACTTAGGTTATACAGCTCCCATTCATAGTCATTGAACGGATCCGGAGTACTCTCACCTCTTCCTTCCCAGGGGAGTCTTTTCGGTGTGGTACTGGCCATCCACCCATCGTGATAAATACCTTGATTTCCAATTATTTCGAAGTACTGCGTTGTGTGTGTTTCTTTTGCATCAGCATCATTAAAGGTGTACAACAAGCTTGTACCGTTCATAGGCACTTGCTCAAAACCATTAATGGTTTCTGGCTGAGGAAGATTTGCTGCTTCCAGAATGGTTGGAACTATATCGGTTACATGGCTGAACTGACTTCGAACCTTTCCCGGTTCATTTATATGTCCTGCCCACATCAACGCCATTCCTGTTCTTGTTCCGCCTAAATGAGAGGCAATCTTTTTATCCCATTGAAATGGTGTATTCATGGCATGTGCCCAACTATGTGAATAATGGTTTTCAAACCACATGGTACCAAACAGATCGAGGTTTTCATACATATAATCAATGTCATCTACAACACCATTCCCCATAGTACCTATCTCGCTGGTCATGCCCAATCCGGTAGGGTCTTCTGCGCTTGCTCCATTGTCACCCATAATATATATCACAAGGGTATTTTCCAATTCGCCCATTGATTCCAGGGCTTCCAATATACGTCCTACCTGGTAATCCGCATGTGATAGTGCTGCTGCATAACATTCCATTTCGCGTGCTGCAACTGCTTTTTCCTTTTCGGAAAGCGTTTCCCATTTTTTATAACTATCTGGTGTAGGATTGAGTACTGCATCTTTTGGAATAATGCCTAATTCTTTTTGTCGTTCATAAGTCATTTCACGTAACTTTTCCCAACCATCATCAAATTGCCCTTTGAATTTGTCAATCCATTCTTTGGGGGCATGATGCGGAGCATGTGCGGTACCCGGAGTGTAATAACTAAACACCGGCTTATTAGGCCATACTGCTTTTTGTGTACGAATCCATTTGATGGTTTGATCGGCCATATCTATATCAAAATGGTAATCTTCCTTCCCTAGATAAGGTTCAACAGGGCGAGTATTTTCATAAATCGGGGGTCGGTATTGATGCGCATCACCACCAAGGAAACCATAAAAATACTCAAAACCCAAACCGGTTGGCCAAAGACTAAAAGGACCGGCTGGCGAAGTTTGCCAATCGGGTACATTGTGGTTTTTTCCAAACCACGAAGTGCCGTATCCGTTACTGGTAAGGATTTCTCCTACTGTTCCAACGCTGCGCGAAACCAAACTGTGGTAGCCGGGATAAGGGGTGGAGAACTCCATTATGATTCCAGTGGAAGCAACATGGTGATTGCGTCCGGTTATTAAAGCAGCCCTTGTAGGTGAGCAAACTGCTGTTGTGTGGAAATTGTTATAGCGTAATCCTTCGTTAGCTATTCGGTCGAAAGTTGGGGTTGGAATAGGGCCGCCAAAGGTTGAACTGGCACCAAATCCAACATCATCCATCATCACCAATAACACATTTGGTGCTCCTTCAGGTGCTGATATTTCTTTCGGCCAATCATAGGCATCCGATTCTCCAAGAGAGGGAGCTATTTTACCCTGTTCCTGATAAGGCTCAATAGGAAGGTGGAGCCTATCCGGCCATTGGGCAGGTTCGCCGTATTGTTTCTCTCCCGTTTGACTTGTGCAGGAGACGATTGTTGCAATACAAATAAGGATTAAAATTTTTTTCATAATCTATGTTTTTATGGATAACAAATTCATTTCAAAGTGGGTGCTAATAATTATATGCCCAACTTTTTGTGAAATTCTTATATTTCAGGTACTTATTCAACCTCTTGCTCCTTTTAAAGGTACGAATCCTGTTTAGCAAAAACAATATGGTTTAATAAAGTATAACTGAGGTTGTTTAGCCTATGGTAAAGCCAGGGGAATTATAGATTAGAGGGGAAAGGAGAAAACATTATCTCATCGCCGGTGCGAATCGAAGATCAGCCTCAAGCTGATTTTAATCCGTGCCATTGCCAAAGGCAATACTATTTACTACTACTAGCCATTAACTCTTTGTCGGTTATTAGTCCTATTAAAACCACAGTAAATTGCACTTTCCTGGTCTGTTTGACCAGAGTATGATTACAGGTCCTCGCTAGCGGGGGCTTTTATCATTCGGTAGTGAAAATTACTGTTTGGCATGTGTAATGATGTTTTTAATCGGTGTTGTAACAATCTTCCTCCCATTTTTCAGGATTTGAAATGATATAATTGCGAATGCATTCAAACGATTCGTTGTTTCGGACGATATGATCGTGGTATCGCGGTTGCCAGGCAAATTCCGGGTTTATTTTTCGGGCACGTGTTGTTACCCCAATTTTGAATCCACGTATTATCGATGCCAAATTTTTACGTTGCGGGCCAAATTGGTTGGCCGGCGGTGGTGGCGTTTGTGGTGGGATTTGTGGTAGAGACGCAATGCATTGCGTCTGTTCGGGCGTTGGTGGCGTTGGTGGTAGAGACGCAATGCATTGCGTCTCTACGTGGCCGTCACCACCGCCGTTCCCATTTTCATCCCCGCCGTTGCCGCCATTGGTATTATATTGGTTTTTACCAATAATAATTATGGCATGAAAATGATTCGGCATAATAATATATTCACCCAGGATTAAATTCATGTCGGGGCGCATATCAAATGTTTTTAACCATTCGGTTTGGACAATTTCCCCAATTTCCGATAATTGCATTTCCCCGTTCACAACCTTGCCAAAATAATGTTCGCGGCCCTGCGCGCAAATGGTAACAAAATAGGCCGCGTTGCGGCTATAATCCCAATTTTGCAATCGGGCCGACGGTATGCGGTATTTATTTCTGAATTTGTCGGGCATGGTTATTTTTTATCAAATTGGTTCGCGATGGAATCGCGCAGCAGCGAGACACTACCTTTCTTTTACAAGGTATTTGAATGCGCTAAATGAAAGAATGATAAATTGAATAATTAGAATAAGATAAATCATCGCAAAAACGCTTTCTTCAAGGGAACCTTCTTCTGTTTCTGTAAAATAATTAGCATTTATTATACCTGAATATAAAAAGAATAAGAACCATAGGATCGTGGTTTTTTTCTGATTAAAGAATCGCAAAAATTTATATTTAAAAAGCTCACGCTTCATTTTGTGCTTTTTCAACTCCTTTAGTATCCTTGCATGAAACGTATATTCTATTATACCAAGATTCTCGGGGTAGATGTAAATACACGGAACATTGTTTTTCCCATACACCCTCATTTTTTCTTTATAGCGTTCTCTGTCGTCTTTGGTGTTGTTCCACAATCCTTGAAACTCGACATACATTTTTAGGCGAGGTAAATAAAAATCGGCAACCCGGTATTCGTGGTCGTCGTTTCTCAAGCCACGTATTACTTTTTCTGCTTGATTTTTAATCCCATTTTCTCGGAAAAAACTTTTAAGGAATAACTCTCCTTCCGATGGTTGGTTTGAATGCATTAGTGATTATTTAATAATTTATATTTGATCAAAGTACGAATTACAGAGTCCCACAGGGGTATTTTTAGGCAATTCATCTGCCGTTTTTACATATGGTTATTCTGTCCGAATAAAGAAATGTATTACTTGTCCGAAATTAAATACATTCAAAACAACCTGACCGATCAGAACTAATGAATAGGTTAGTACAAAACACAAAAAAAATTGAGATAGTATATTCATTATTTCTGCAAATATATTTCCGATTACAATGGAACTACACAAATTGATTACTGTGGAGACTATTATACCAAAAACAAGAGATGTTGTTTGTAATAGAAGACTAAATGCAAAGACACTGCTCATTTTCTGATAAAAACTATATTTCTCACCCTCTTCGATATTTGGTTCGGTCATCTCCTTAAGGATATTTGTAGAGTTCAGACTTATGAGAATTATATATGCCCCTAGGTTAAATCCCAGTACACTTGGTATAATTGACGTTGCTTGTTGAGCAAGAAATTTTAATATATCAAACTTAGGTATTTGTAATAAGCTCGCAAATATTATTGACAACGTAGACACACATATTGCAGTCCAGAAATATTGACTTTTAAAAATTGGCTTATTGCTCCAATAAATTTTTAGAAGTGTTTTTAAATTACCGTTGTGAGTTTCTTTTAATAGCTTATCTGTTGCATTCATTTTACTCTTCGTTTCTAAAAAGTAGCATTATTCTATTTACAATAGCAGTTCTAAAACTTTCATAATCTGATTGAATTTTAATTCTTTTGGCTTTATCTTTTGTTGTAACAGTTTTTCGTTCGCCATCAGAAGTCGTTATTTCTGCTGAATTAATATTGCCATTCCCTTTGGCTAATTCAATTCCGCCTTCCAGTATCTCCTCTCCCTCAATGTTCATATAATCATTATGGTCTGCTTCTGCCTTAACATTTACTTTACCAATCTGACTCCTTTTCAATCTCCTATCGAATAAAGATGCCGCAGCCCCAAGGGTATCGTCATTAGTGTAGGAAATAGAGTAATCTAACTTATGTACCTTCTTCGCGGTAAGCAACTCACTAATCGCTGTTTCCTCTTTTTGAATTTCAACCGCAATTTTATCTCCATACTGTATAACCTGTGAGGCATTGGATATTAAAAACCTGCGAACCTGACTTGCCGTGATTTTATTTCCTAATTGAACACATAATCTATGGGCAGAGGGAATAAAAACATAATCTGTGTAATCTGGATTATATAGCTTTGATGTATCATATTCTTCCTCTTCTGTTGTCGAACTTTCAATGTCTAAAGAACGCCCATTCTTATTGTCAAAATAAATACCCTTACCTAGTCGACCGTAGATATATTCAATACCTGTTTCTGTTTTCTTCTGGTAAGCAGAATACATTATTAGATGTTGGTTTTCACTAACTGCACTGTGGCATTTAAGTTCAACTAATTTAAGTATAATTGCTTTGTAAGCTTCTAACTTCTCTGCATCACTTTTTTTAGTTTGAAGTTTAAGATTAACTACTTCAAATTCAAAAATCGGATTGGTTTCTAACATGATTATTAATTATTTTAATTTAAGATTTTTTTACTTATTCCCCTTCGCACGGTTGTGTGTCTTACACAACATCTGGCAGTTTTTAGCATCGGTTGCACCTCCTTTACTCCATGCCGTTACATGGTCGGCATCCATTTCGTTTAGCTTCCAGATTTTTTGTTTGTTGGCATCGTGGCCTAATGCACAAAGAGGACAATTGGATACTCTTTTCTTTTCAGCATCGGAGGTTTGTTTTTTATAGCTTACTTTTTTTATTGGTTCGCTAAATACCCGTACGTTAAGCAATTTGGTATCGACCGAACCGCCAAGTATGTATTCGAAAATCCCCTTCCGGTTTGTTACATACGAATCGCTGATAAGCTCCTGCACTTCGTCCGAAACTTTTTTCGGATCATATGCTTTTTTATGATATGTTTCGTATAACCGTCCCCATTCCAAACCACACATCTCTTTTTCTACATCGATAAATACTCCGCTTACCCAATCGATAACACTACTGAAATAGGTTTTTAGTTCGTTTATGTTTTTGTCGTATCGGTGTTGGCTCATGTACGGAATAATCTTCCCTTTACTCACCCAATCGAGTGCACGTTCCAGAAACTCCTGACGATTGGCACTACCTTTTATATAGGCCCCCCATTTTTGTATGTTAGCGTTTTGTGTATTACTAAACTCTTCTTTAGCCAGGGTAACAAAAGGCCCTGAGAAAATGGCATTGTTAACTTCCTGATCGTTAAGCGGAACACCGGCAATATTTATGGTACGAAACCATTCTTTTATTTCGCTTTCTTCGCCCTCGCATTCGTAAATCAATAAGGGTGTTTCCTTTATAAGCTTTTGCTTATTGGAGGCAATACCATCAAAGTATTGCTCCATACCGTTTTCGTCTTTTACGGCAAATTTGTTGGTAACGTAGCGGCCAAAACTGGTAATACGTTGTTGCCCGTCGAGTACCTCAAATTTATCGTCGGCTACTTTTACAAAATAAATAAGTCCCAGCGGGTAGCCTTTAAGGATAGATTCAATTACGGCTACATCCTTTTTACCATCGGCATAAATGTAATTGCGCTGGTACTCGGGCTGTATGGTAAGTGTACCGCTTAGTCCAAACAGGCCTTTGCCCTCCAGCTCGTTGTAAATAAAACCCTCGCAAATGGCTGCAACGGTAATGTCGGTTCTTAGGGTTGTTTTCATGTAGTTCTTTTTTTATGTCGTATAAAAATCCTATCATATGTTCTTCTACCATTAACAATCGAACAACCACCTCGGTCATCAGAATGAGGAACATATCCCATCTGTTGAAGAGCCTCTCTTGGTGCTGATGCTCTTGTGTTTCCACTTGCCTGCCAAATTATTTCAAACTGCTCAGGAGAATATTTATCAAGGAAACTGATTGGTACTCCCATTACTCCATCATAATCACTTGGAATAGCATTGGAGAATGGCACCTCTATAGCATCGTAATTATCGTAAGTGTCATACGAATTCTTTCCTTTCATCTTTTTATTAAACCGAAGATTATCGGCCATTGACATTAATTGCATAGGCTCATGTCTTCGTCCGTGATCAAGATTCGAAAACCATCTAACACCTTTTATTCTTAAAAACTTTCGTCCTGATTCATCAATTCTCCATCCCGCAGCATTTATTGGATATGAATCTGGCACTTGAAATTCGCGGTCTCCACTACTGATACTTGGCCCAAGCCACAGTCTATTTCCTTGAATTAATGGAAAAACAATTTTGTATTTTATGGCATTCATATTTCCAATAATTACAAACTGTTTGTTGGCCTCAACTATCCATGCCAAAAATTCGCGGAACAAGGAGAAAGGCGGATTGGTGATAATGATATCAGCTTCATCGCGTAGTTTTTTTATCTCGTCGCTTTTAAAGTCGCCATCGCCATCGAGGTAATGCCATTCCAGGTCGTCGACATCTATTTTACCGTCGCCGCTGCGGTCGTGGTCGAGTGTAAATATCTTGCCATTCTTTTTGGTTTTATATTCGTCGTACTGCGGATCGTTTACCTCGAACAGGCTTGGCTGGTAGCCGCTTTTGTATTTTTTGCTGTTGGCGGCATAGCTGGTACTAATTAGCTTCTTCAGGCCAAAGCGTTCGAAGTTCTGTGCAAAAAACTTGGTAAAGTTGCTCCATTCGGGGTCGTCGCAGGGCAGTAATATAGTTTTGCCTCGAAAAACATCGGGGTTGTATTCGATGTAGGCATTAATTTCTTTTTCAATATCGTGGTATTGGGTATAAAACTCATCGTTTTTAGCCCGTTTTGCTTCAGCGAGGTTTTTGTTTGCCATCTACTATTTTGGTTGTTTGCTAATTTGGTGTTTTTTACGAATGCCCAATGTAGCAAAAAATGGGGAAATATTTTTATTGTTAATGAGATGTTTGGGGGCTAAAGCCCGGCATTATAAGTAAGATAACTAACCCCGGCATTAATGCCGGGGTTAAGCGGAGGCCCCTCAGAACCAGGCTTTAGCCCCAGTGCCCCGCCACACGCGGCTTTCAGCTAATTGCCCAAAATGCAAACACCCTTAACTATCTGATTTTAAAGCTCCCACAGGTGACAGAAGTTGGTTTCAAACGCGTTTTTTTACGCCCCCAGCTAACAGAAAGTGGTTTCAAACGCATTTTTTTTCGTCTCCAGCAGCTGGGGAAGCTTTCAAACGTGTTTTTTTCCGTCCTCAGCTGCTGGGGAAGCTTTCAAACGCATTTTTTTTCGTCCTCAGGTAACAGAAGTGGGTTCCGAACGCGTTTTTTTGCGCCGCCAGGTGACGGAAGTGGGTTTCAAACGCATTTCCGCACGCCGCCAGACAAACGAAATGGGTACAAAACGTATTTTTCCTTGTGCTCAGCACACAGCTGGTGGTACCAAAGGCATTTTGCACAGGTATTGGTCACCTGTGCAACTAAACCGTTGTGTTTTGGTGTATCATCGCACCGGCAACAACGCAACAAAACAGATTTTGAAACACTTAGCAGCGCACATTTTAAACAAAAGTTTGTTGTAAAACATGCTATCAGCTCTTGACTTGGCTTAACATATCGTTTAATTTTATTCAACAATTAATACCAAAAGCATACAAAATCCACAAATTCAACAACATATTTAAAAATCAACAAACATTTCAAAACAACTCACCAATTCATTATGAAAATTTTAAGAGTGGTTTTTAGTCGTTTCCGTAATTACGACCATTATCAGTTTATAACTGAATTTTTAAAACGTATTATCACGGCCACACCGGCCCTGTTAAATATCGAGAACAAAATGCCCGAATTCAATGCCGCGTTCGCGGAAATGGATACGGTGTACAAAAAGAACAACAGCAGCGATTTTACTCCGCTTATTAATGGCGCCGATGTAAAACGCGACCGTTATTGGAGTGCTATTTTTATGCGTTTGCGCGCTACCATTATGGGCCCCGACGAGGCCGAAGTTGAGGCTGCCGAAAAGCTAAAGGCACTTTTCGATTTACATGGTAACGTACGCACAATGCCTTTGAAAGGCGAGTCGGCTGTACTTACCAATCTTATTCAGGCCATGGAGAGCCGCGATTATGGCGGCTATTGCACAACCGTAGGTATTAACAACTGGGTTACTGCACTAAAAACTGAAAACCTAACGGTGCAAGACCTAACGGAACAACGTCGTCAGGAAAAAGTAGACCAGGACAACGAAGAATACAAATTGTTGCGCGAGGCTGTTGATACAGCTTACGAAAAAATTGTATCGCGAATTAATGCACTGGTTGAACTGGAAATGAATACTCCGGAAATTGATAATTTTATTCAATTAACAAACAACCAGATAAACGATTACGAAAATGAGCTGGCTGCGCGCCAGGGACGTACCGACAGTGAGCCTGAAGAGGCGGAACCTATTCCTCCAACTTCGGGCGAAGAAGTATAACGTGTTTTATTTGTGGAGAACAAAAGCATCCATCCTACGGGTTGGGTGCTTTTTATGTGGCAAAAAAAAGGGATTCCATCTCTAAAAAAAGATGGAATCCCCCGGTATCCTGGCTATTGTGGCTTAGAAGTTTATTGTTATACTTGATCCGCCAGCATAAATTCAATTCCATGCATTAACCCGTCCAGCTCGGCCAATCCTTTTAAACGTCCGATTAGCGGATACCCCGGATTGTAATCGTGTTTGTAATCGTCCATTATCCGGATGCCATGATCGGGGCGCACAGGCATTTTTACATCGCTTCTGCCCGATTGTATTCTGCGATTCTGCTCTTTTATCAGGGCATACATTATTTTCATCATGTCCTGCGATCCGTTTAAATGCCCCGATTCGTAGAAACTGCCATCTTCGAGCAGCAAGGTATTTCGTAAATGCACAAAATGAATACGGTCGCTGGTTTTTTCAATCACTTCCAGCAAATCGTTTTCTTTTCGTGCCGAGAGTGATCCGGCGCAAAAAGTTACTCCATTGTTGGGCGAAGTATTGGCTTTAAAAAGCCACTCGTAATCCTCTAACTGGCCAATAATTCGCGGTAATCCCAATACCGGAAATGGCGGATCGTCGGGATGGATGGCCAGTTTTACTCCGGCTTCTTCTGCAACCGGAATTACATCGTCGAGAAAGGCTTTTAAATTATTGCGCAGCTGCTGTTTCCCAATGCTTTTGTAACGGTCGATAAACTCCAGGAAAAGACCTTTCGGGTCGGCAACCGAACCATCAATCACACCATCGATAAATCCCTGTGTAACCACGATTATATTGTAGGCCAGTTCTTCAGCTTCCTGTTCCGTCATTTTTTCGAAAACCGCTTTGGCTTTTTCAACAATTTCGGCAGGATAATCGGTTTCGGCCCCCGGGCGTTTTAGAATAAAAACATCGAAGGCCACAAAAGTGGGAAAATCAAAATACATCGATTCACCGCCATTTTTCAGTTTGAAATGCAGATCGGTTCGGGCCCAATCCAAAACCGGCATAAAATTGTAGCAAATGGTATCGATGCCACATTTACCAAGGTTTCGCACCGATTGCTGGTAATTGACAATTAAACGTTCGCGGTCGTTCGAACAGATTTTTATGCCCTCCGAAACCGGAAGACTCTCCACAACACTCCAACGCATGCCTCGTTTTTCTATGGCTGTTTTCACCTTCAGAATCTCTTCAACTGGCCACACTTCGCCATTCGGAATGTGATGCAGTGCGGTAACCACTCCTTCCACTCCCATTTGCTGCAAATCATCAAGCGTTACCAGGTCTTTTTCGCCAAACCAACGCCACGTTTTTTCTAAAGCCATTTTCCTTCTATTTACTTTTTATGAACAAACATCGAAACTGAAAACTATTTCTCGCAAATCATGTGGATTTGCGCCGATAAATTAGCTGAACGTTTAATTACATGCGCAAAATTTGCAAGCAGCTTTCAGCACATTAAAAATAACGAAAGTGGCAATACCCAAACAGGTATACCACTTTCGTTTTATTAATTACTTAAACAAATTAAATAGGATCGGGTTTAATTTTTAAACACCGCTAAACGAGCTAAAACCACCATCAACAGGAAGAATTACACCCGTGATGAATGATGCCGCATCGGAGCACAGAAACTGCACCGCTCCGTTTAGTTCTTTTATATCGCCAAATCGACCCATTGGTGTGCGGGCCAGTACTTTTTTGCTTCGCTCGGTGTAAGATCCGTCAGGGTTGATCAGCACATTCCGGTTCTGGTCGCCAATAAAAAAGCCCGGTGCAATAGAATTCACTCGCACCTTTTCACTAAACTTGGTCGCCATTTCCATGGCCATCCATTGCGTAAAAATATTAATGGCTGTTTTGGCTGTTGAATAACCCAAAACCCTTGTAATGGCCGAGTAAGTAGCCATCGACGAAATGGTAATGATACTTCCCTCTCCACGGTTTGCCATGGCCTCGCCAAATACCAAACTCGGGTAAACGGTTCCGTTCATATTCAAATCGTTCACGCGTTCGAAGTCCTCGATTTTCATATCAAAAACCGTCTGTTCTTCGGTTAAGGTAGCTCCCGGAAGATTTCCTCCGGCAGCGTTTATCAGTATATCGATCTGTCCCCATGTTTCGAGGATCATTTCGCGGGTTTGTTTTAACTCGCTCATGTCCAAAACACTCGACACAAAACCAACAACCTCGCCCCCAAGTTGTTTCAACTCTTCAACACGGTTATTTACATTTTCTTCGCGAATATCGAGAATAGCCACTTTAACGCCGGCCTCGATTAAACTACGGGCGATACTTCCCCCCAAAACGCCTCCTCCGCCGGTTACTATAGCAACCTTATCTTTCAAACTAAACATCTCGTTTCTTATTAAATTTATTCTGCTGTTCCTTCTATCGTAATAATTTTTCCTTCGGCATCGTACTCCATCTCCACAACTTTCATGCTGCGCAGCCAGGTTTTGCCATTTGAAGGTACACAATCGTGATGAAACAGGTACCATTTGCCCTTAAATTCAACAATTGAATGGTGTGTTGTCCAGCCCACAACCGGTGTTAAAATTACACCCTGGTAGGTAAACGGACCATAAGGATTGTCGCCAACAGCATAGCACAATTTGTGCGTGTTTCCGGTAGAATACGAAAAGTAATATTTACCGTTGTATTTGTGCACCCACGAAGCTTCGAAAAAACGTCGGTCGTGATCGCCGGCTTTTATCGGCTCACCGTTTTCATCCAGAATAACCAATGCTTTGGGTTCTTCGCCAAATTCCAACATATCGTCGCTTAGTTTAGCAATACGTGCCGGAAGAGCCTGCTCATCGTCGCCCGGTTCCTGGCCACATTCAATAGCTTTGTTATCGCGGTAACGCTGTAACTGGCCGCCCCAAAGGCCACCAAAATACATGTAATGGCTACCATCTTCATCCTCAAAAACACAAGGATCGATGGAATAACTTCCTTTCATCGGTGCCTCCTGCGGCACAAATGGCCCTTCAGGTTTATCGCTGATAGCCACACCAATGCGGAAAATATCAGTTTGGTCTTTCAGCGGAAAATAGAGGTAGTATTTTCCGTTTTTAAAGGCACAGTCGCTGTCCCACAACTGCCGGCCCGACCACGGAATGTCTTTCACATCAAGGGCCACGCCATGATCGGTAACTTCTCCGTCAATATCATCCATCGAAAAAACATGGTAATCGCGCATATCGAAATGGTCGCCCAAATCGTTTTCGGGAATGCCCGACTCAACATCGTGCGATGGGTAAATGTAGATTTTTCCGTTAAAAACGTGTACTGCCGGATCGGCAGTATAAAGATTGTCAACAAGGTATCGTGCTTTCTTCATTTTACTATAAATTTTGCTTTCTAAACATTGAAACTATTTCGTGTCGAGATTTGCTAAAAATATCCGGGAGATGACCTATTGTGCACCCCCCGGAGAAACTAACTAACTAACTAACTAACTAACTAACTAACTAACTACTTAAATCAAATATTTTATTTTTCAGAGTTGTTTGCCTCCTCAATTAATTTTGGGACTATACTTTTGGGCTGATAACTTCGATCGAACAACAACGGATAATCTGTACGTCCCGGAATAGGGAAGCCATTTTTCCAGGATGTCCCATCAGAAACTCCCCATAACGTTACCCGTGTAACTGCGTCAGAATGTTTTAGGAACAAACGGAAAAAATCAAGCATGCGGTTATCCCACAATTTCATTTCGTTCTCTGGTACTCCTTCGGTATATGGATTTAATTGTTGCTGGTATTCAAAACTGGTTGAAATATCTGCACCTACGTCACGATGCCTATTGGGTAAAATCGACATATCCAGTTCAGTTATCATTACCTTCATTCCTTCATTGGCATAGGCAACAATGGCTGCTTCGTAATCCTCGAGCGATGGGCTGTTCATTCCAATGTGCCCCTGCATTCCAATGCCGTCGATCCTGATTCCTTCTGCCTTTAAATCGCGTACCATCTGAACGATTGCGTCGCGTTTTCCAGGATACCATTCGTTGTAATCGTTGTAATACAATTCGGCGTCAGGATCAGCTTCATGTGCAAACTGGAAAGCCAGCTTGATAAAGTCGTCGCCAACAATTTGCAGGAATTTGCTGTTTCGCATACTTCCATCTTCCATAATGGCTTCGTTTACTACATCCCAGCCTTTAATTTTTCCTTTGTAACGACCAACTACCGTGTAAATATGTTCTTTCATGCGCTCGATCATTACTTCGCGCGAAACATCATTTCCTTCATCATCGGTAAAAAACCATCGTGGAGCCTGCGAATGCCAAATCAAACAATGGCCGGTTATCCATTTATCGTTAGCTACACCAAATTCTACAAACTGATCGGGAAGTTCAAAATTGTACTCGCCTTCTCTTGGATGAATCGGACCACTTTTCATGCAGTTTTCGGCAACAATTGCCTGAAACTGATTTTTAATTACCTCAACTCCGGCAGAATCTTTTCCGGTTATTTGCCATTCATTTAAAGCGGTTCCAATATAAAATTTACCTTCAAAAGCGTCTTTTAAAGTTGGTGTTTTTTTCGACTGCGTTGTTGTTCCGCTGTTACACGACACCAATATGCCCGCTAACAACAAGAATAAAACTAATACATTTCTATTTTTCATTTTTTTTGGTATTTATGGTTTAAAATATTTTTGCCAAAAGACGATATTGAGAGTTATTATTGTCTTCTTTCGATTAAATCTTTCTGTATCTGTACTTCTTTGCTTTTATTGATTTCGTAGAAGAACAGTAAGGCAACTCCGATTAAAAACGGGATAGACGGGTAAATACTTACCAGCATTTTTGCTCCCTGCGCCACACTTTCGGGCTGAACCAGTTCCTGACCGGCCACCGCAGCATCTTTCGATACGTAGCCGTACAAACCAAGAATCCAGGTAACAATAGCACCACCAATGGCCAATCCGGCTTTCAGTCCCACCATCATTGCTGAAAAGATTATAGCCGTTGCCCGGCGATTGTTAATCCACTCTGAATAGTCGGCAACATCGGCGATCATCGCCCAAAGAATTGGCGTTGTTACACCGTAGAAAAACATATGCAATGCCTGCGCTAAAAACATCAAGCGAACATCCTCGGGCTTGTAAAAAATGAATGATGCAATAAACAGGGTGGCAATGAATAAAGTAGAACCAAACACATCACGTTTTCCAAATTTATCCGCCAGTTTTCTTGACACCGCAATACCGATCATTGAGAAAATGATTCCTCCGGCGTTGAATAATCCAAAACCTGCTGATGCTATATCCGACTCAAAAAAGTTCAATCCTATTGCCGAAAGCGAATCTAAAATTGGCTGGATAAAACTTTGCAAAGCCGCCTCATCAACGTAATTATTGAAATAGTAAACGTACGATCCACCTTTCATGGCCAGCGTAACAAATACCAATATTGTTAGCGTTAACATGATGATCCACGGACGGTTTTTGAATAAATCTCTCAGGTCTTCTTTTAAACTTGCTTGTTGCTCGGGACGAGGAACCACGCGCTCTTTTGTGGTCAGGAAAGTGATCAGCAAAAGGACGGTACCAATGATGGCCATCCATGTCATTACCGATTCAATTCCGGCCGCTTTATCGCCATTTCCCACATGTAAAATGATGGGCAACATAAATACCTGCACAAAAAACTGTGCAAACATTACCGCCGCAAAACGATACGACGAAAGGCTGTTTCGCTCCGACATATCGCCGGTTAGCACGCCACTTAATGCCGAATAAGGCAGGTTACTTGCCGCGTAAGCCAGCAGCAACAAAGTGTAAGTTCCGGCGGCGTAAATCAGCTTTCCTTTGTACGAAAAATCGGGTGTTGTAAATGCCAGCAAAGCAATTACACCCAGCGGAATGGCCGTAAACAAAATCCAGGGGCGAAATTTTCCCCAGCGCGAATGCGTTCGGTCGGCCAAAGCACCAATAATCGGGTTAAAAGCAAAAGCTGCTACCAGTCCTACCACCAGCATAATTACTGATGCGTGTTCGTTCTGCAATCCATAAATGTCAGTATAGAAAAACGCCAGGAAAGTAACCAGGGTTTGAAACACCAGGTTGGCAGCCAGGTCGCCGAGGCTGTATCCTATTTTTTCCAGTACCGAAACTTTCTGTGAGTTCGATTTCATTTGAATTTTTTTAATTTATAATTTCTTCGATTTAGTCTTCAGTTGTAAAAGGCGATGCGGGCAGGTTTTCTTTATTTTTCAGGTTCGATCCGGCCGGGTTTCCATCCCAGGCATAACGAACTGCCACCGGTTCTTCTATTTTTCTACTCCAAACCTTAACAGTGTTTTTGCTCATCACCACGGCATTTGCCCATACAAACTCGCCATCCTCTCCTGCTATTTGGAATCCTTCGAGTTTACTGTTTGCAAATAATCCCGAGCCGACAGACGAGAAGGTGAGCAAAATACTTCCATCTTCTGCTTCCATTGATTCGTAAAGCGGACCAGCACTAACTAGCTCATCATTTCCGTATGCCACTCTTTCGGCCTCCAGAGCCAAACGACGAGCTACTTCTTTTTTGTTGAGCGGATGAATGTCGTTCCATTCGCCAATATCAAAAGCTACTGCCATTCCGGTGTTTGGAAGTTCCAGTGCACGGCGTTGTGCATCGCGGGTTTCGGCCCAGCCGTTTTCAACAGGCTGTTTATTCGGAAGCCCAAGATTTGCCAATTGCACAAACAGAAACGGCAAAGCAGGTTTATCCAGCTGGTCTCTCCAATCCACAATCAGGTCTTTAAATAACTGACGATATTGAAAGCCACGACCGGCGTTTGTTTCTCCCTGATACCAGATCACTCCTTTAACGGTGTATTTTTTCATTGGGTTTATCAGCGAATTGTACAAACCTCCCGGACGAAATCCGAGGCCTCCAAAATTTGTTCTCGGAGGATTTAACTCTGCTCCAATATGGTATTTCCAGTCGCCGGTAATATCGATCACTTCATTTCCAACACGCACTTCGTAAGGTTTTTCTTCTGCAAAACCACCTCGTCCGCCCTGGTTAAATACACGCACCATTACTTTGTTTGTGCCTGCTTTTAAAACGCCTTCCGGAATGGTATAAATTCGTGGCGGATACTGGTAAGTAATGTTGCCCACAAAAGTTCCGTTTACAAAAGCCGAGTCGCTGTCGATAATACGCCCCAAACGTAAAATGGCTTCTTCTCCGGCCAACGATTCATCCAATTCAAATTCCTTGTAAAACCATATTGAACCGTTCCAAAAGTTAACACCTTTGTCTGTCCAGTATCCCGGCAAAGAAATCTGTGGCCAGTCGGAAACATCCACATCATCTTTCGACCATTTTCCTGCTCCGGGATCATTTTTGTTAACTTCGGCACCCCAATTGTATCTTTTTATCTCTCCATGCTCTTCAATGTAGGCTGCGCGCATCGAGTCAATCTTTTCACCTTGCTCTAACCATTCGTCAAGGAATGGTGTTACTTTGTTTTTACTTAACCAGGCCTCGGCCGGCGAGCCGCCAATTGCGGTGCTGATTATGCCCACCGGAACATCTTGACTTTGATGAATCTTGTCGGCAAAAAACCAAGCTACAGCCGAAAATTCCATGATATTTTCAGGTGTTGATGACAGCCACTTTCCATCGGGATAATCCGCTTTTTCGCTCTCAGCATTTTCGCGTGTTGAAGAACGGAAAAGGCGAATCTGGTCGGTATTTATTTTCAAAATCTCATCGGCATACAAATCCATTACACGGCGCAGTTGTAACTCCATATTCGACTGCCCCGAAGCCAGCCAAACATCGCCAACCAAAATATCGTTTAGCACCACATCGTTTATGGTCATGGAATACGGACCACCGGCAGCCATTGCGTTTAGCTCAAGCTGCCAGTTTCCGTTCCTGTCTGCCCTGATTTTAAATATATCTCCTAAAAATTCTATTTCAATCTTTTCACCGGCATCAGCCCACCCCCAAATAGTAACCGGCTCGTTACGCTGAAGCACCATTCCATTACTTACCAATTTAGGCAACTTCAACGAAGCCATTGATTCACCACCTAAAGCAAATATTAATAACAAGAAAACTAGTGAGCAAAACGCTTTATTCTTTTTCATCAGTCCTGTATTTTATTCCGTTCCATCAGTCCACCAATCAATCCATTTATAATAATCCACCTCAGAGAAAGGGTGAATGGCCACATTGGTATTTACGGTATCGTTATCCAGCAGAAATTTATCGATAAAAGCCTCCACCTCGGGGCGTTGTACATCGGGCAACTGACAATGCGGATGATTGGCAACAATTGAGAATCCAAACCGGTCGGCAATTCCAAACGTTTCCCAAACCTTTTTTGCAGCCTGGCACGAGACATATCCTGATTCATCAGCCAGCCACTCGTAATCCGGGTTTCCGAGTACAAGCAAGGCACGCGGTGCCACCATCGCCATCAACTCATGATGATCGAAAGGCAGTTTCGACACATCATTGGCAAACTGAAACATACTTTCCATAAACCAAACATTATTGGTTCGCCCCAGGGTTTCCACCTCGCCAAGTGTTTCAGAAACGCGCCAGGCAGCCGCTCCTCCTCCACCTGATTCCTGAGCAATTGTAAGCGCAATACGCTCGTCGAAAGCACCTGAAAAGAGTGCCATCTTTCCGGCAAAAGAGCAACCAGTAATGGCAAGGTGTTCTATATCGATTGGTAATTCATCAGTCACCAGCTCCAATCCGTCGATCAGGCGGCTAACACCCCACGGCCAGGCAGCATACGATCCCATATACGCAAGATCGGGGTATAATTTATTGATAGGCTCGTTACCACGTTTTTGTTGCCAGGCAACAACCTGACCAAAATCGTAGGTAATTTGAACAATATTTTTTTCAGAGAAGAGGTCGACAGGCAAACTTCCCGAACTTCGTCCGATACCAATTACAGCAGGGAACGGACCTTTGCCATCGGGTAAAATAATACCTGATTTTAATGTTAATGTGTTTCCGTTTACGGTGATATTTACCGTAAGTGTATCGTTTTCAAAATTGGCTGAGATTGAATCGGGGCGACCAGGCTTGGGACCGATTTCATAATGTTGAATTTCGGCAGCTATTTCGTTGCGGCGTTTGCTCCAGTCACTGAATTTTGTAGAACGCCCGCTGCCATCCGACCACGCAAAAGGATCGGTTAAACTTTCTATAACCGGCAGTTCATCCAGACTGGGCAGCACCGGTTTCTCAAATTTCTTTTCTCTGTTTTCTACACTATATGCTTTGGGGATCGGTTGTCGTTGGCTGCACGAAAGAATTGCAAAACAGCAACACAAGACAAGTATTAGTTGGGTTATGGGTTTCATGTCGTTTCAGGTTTCTTTAATTAGTTAATGTTTTAATTTCGTTCAAAAGCGAGTAGTTTTTTAGCTGGATTGTTCTTTATCAAGACTCCTAAACATTCATCAAATCTGAAAATCTTAAAAACAAGTAAAAGAGACTGTCTACATTAAGACAGTCCCTTTACCTAAACTAAACCTATGCGATACTATTCACCAGACAGGCCATCTGCAAATCCGGCATAAGCCGGTTTTCTATAGTAACTTTCATTCCATAAACCAATAGGTTCTCCTGCTCTCCATGAAGAGTCGTCCGGACTATCAAGCGGACTCCAGGCAGTTATACCATATTGCTGACTTGCCGGGATCAATTCCAGGTACTTTTCAACAACAAACTGATACATCTCTGCCTGAGCTTGCAGGTCTTCCTCGGTTGCATTTGCTGTTTTTACTCCATCTGCAATCCCCATATCAAGTTCTGATATTTTTATCAGTTTTCCGGTAGCAGCCAGCAGGTTAAACATTTCCACAATTTTATCCTTATCAGAGGTGGTGTTAATGTGCATCTGTGTACCAATTCCATCAACACGAGCACCTTGTTCTTCGATATATTGAACGTAAGCAATTAAACCTTTACATTTATCAATGTTATATTCCAGGTTATAATCATTAATGAATAATTTGTCGTCAGTATCTCCGTATTGTGCTGCCAAATTGAAAGCCATAACGGCATAGTCTTTACCGAGGTAATCTTGCCAGTAGAATTCATCAGCAGCCATATCTGTTTTACCAACACCGGTTTTCAATTCATACGGGTTGCCATCATCCATTGGTTCATTCACCACGTCCCAGGCTTTTACATATCCGTTGGTAACTTCCAGCATTCCGGCAATCCAGTTATCCAATGCCCAGGTAAGGGTATCTGCCTTTTCTTCTGGTGTCAGTGGAATTGTATTTCCCGACTCCTCAATCTCCCAAACGATGTCATCAAAATAATAGGTATTGGCTTCTGCAAAAACTGAAAGATTAAAAGCTATTGTGTTCATACCATTATCTCCTGCCTGTTCGGCTGAAATGACTCCTGAATTTGTATATTCCTGCCATTCGGTAGTAACTGCCGGGCTACCAACCATAGACCAATGTAAATAGCCCCCCGGGTTATTATGCGCCTGAGATTCGATGGTAGCTGGCTTATCCGCTTTAACCTTCATGCTGAACCGATAAGCCTGACCTGCCATCAGTTGCATGGGTGCTTTTACAAAAAACTGGGTATCCCATGGGTTAGCGGGGTTATCTCCCGACTTAACAACAATCGCTCTTCCCACATCGTCAGCTCCTGTTCCACCAGCACCAATTGTTGCAGGATCTGGGCCGACAGATACTTCTGTAGCGAAAAAGCTGGAAACATCATCACCTTCAACATCGCTGTTGGTTACCAGGTTTGTCCACCACGTAGCCGGCCCGGCTGCAACAGGTTCAACCCCAAAGGTGTAAGCATGCCAGCCTGGTTTTCCCCATCCACTTAAATCTTCCTCATCGAAAGCTCCATTTAAAATTAAATTCTCTTCAGAACCACTTGCGGTAAGAACCATGTCATCAAAATAAAGATCACCTCCAAATGTTCCGAAACAAAATTGTAATCTGGTAGCATCCATTGTTGGTGTAAATGTAACCGAAACATCGCCCCAGCTTTCTCCAAATGCGATGTCCGGACCGTAATTGGTTGATGAACCATCAGTTCGCCAAAACCCCACCGTAAATGCACTTGAGGCTTTTGCACGCATTTTTAATGTATATTCCACTCCCTGTGTCAATGGCGTAGGTAGTGTGTATTCAAGCTGCCAATCCCAGATGTTAGTGTTCGCATTGGGTGTATTAGCATGCAAAGCGTTGTTTGCATCATCAGGATCAATTTCAATTTCCCTATCAGCAATAATACTGTTAAGATATTCCGCATTTTGGTTGGCATGCCATGCAAGTGTGTGTCCGTAAATGGTAATACCAGCTTCTTCAGTAGCGGCCATAAATTTTTCCACTCCTGAAAAGTCCATAGTTCCGTTGTTCTGCACAATTGCACCGTGCTTCATCGCATACCCCGCTGTAACTTCGTCGAAATTTGAACTGATATGACTATAAACCAATCCTTTTTCGTTGAAAGCGTTTAGCGAAACTCCTGCTCCCAATTTAAAATCGGGGCTGGCGTTTCTGTCAACATATGATTTCAACACATCGTATTCATTCAAATACTCCAGTTGTGCAAGACTTTCCGGTTTATCGACTCTATAATCGAGTAAACTATCTTCAACGCAGGATGCCATAAAAAGAACAGATAGGGCACCCAGCAAAAGTTTATTTATGTATTTCATCTTCATCTTAATTTAAGCGATTAGTTTACATTATATGATGGTGAAAATGTTTCCATCGCAACACCGCGGTCGCGAACAACCAGGATATCACTTGTTGCATAGCTTTTGCTTCCCATCTCAATGGTGTAATCCAGATAAAGCCCGTTACGATCTTCGTTGCCCCAGCTGTTTTTCTCGCCATCGATAACAAAAGAACCACTACCCGATGCAGTAAATCCTTCAGTAGTAGAAGAAATAGTACAAGCATTCTGATCATCAAAAGTGAGCAACAAAGTACATGTTACATTTTCACCATTTTCGTCAACAAGCGGAACTGGGAATTCAACTGTGTTTAAAGAAGCAGTATTTAATGCTACCACTTCATCATCTTCAACATACTCGGCTTCGCGTGTAACAGTGCTGGTTTCTCCGTCTTCGGTAATTACATCCTCGCCACGGCGCAGGTAGTTACCGTGCCATGGATTGATAAATTTCACACAATAAAGTACATAGTCTTTAGGTAAAACATCCCAGTCGGTATCATTTCCTCTAACAGCTCCGTCAAACTTTGGTACTCCAGATAAAATTGAATCTGCATTTACCACCTCTGTCATTCGCAATGGAATAACATAGGTATTTTTAAGTGCATCCGAATCGGCAAAAAATGCATCAGTAAGTTGTACTTCAACGCCATCGAGTAAGGTTTTATCCAAATAGATCTTATCGGCCGCCAACGAATAGTAATTAGTTGGCATAGCCTGAACCGGCATTGTAAATTCTGTATCGAAATACAGATTGTGGCACAAGTTATTGTCGACAGTTAAATCGATACCAATGCTTTGATCGTTAGAATACACCCCCCCCATGGTTGCGTATATCTCACATTTATGTTCGTTATCCAGCGTATTATCGATTATATCTTCGCCAAGTACAATAGTTCTTACCGGATATTGATAGGCAAAATAAACGGTGCTGTAGTCAAAATCCGGGAACTCCACATCCTGATTTTCGCAAGAAGTGAATAGCATTGCAAATATTCCGGCTGACACTATCATTAAAAATTTAATCTGTTTCATATCTTTCAATATTTTCAATTAATATTCAGAAAATTACCAACCTGCATTTTGTTCCAGGTTACTCCATTTCTGTAATTCACCGTAAGGTATTGGTCCATAATACATGTAATCGGCATAATTTCTCGATTCCACATCAATCGGAGAATAAGTATATGTACCATTCGGATCATCGATTTGAATACCACGTGCTGTTTCGTTGAGGTTTGCCACGTTCCAACGACGTAAGTCCCAGAAGCGCTGATTTTCGAAACAAAGTTCGATACGACGTTCGTTCCTTATCAATTCGCGCATTGCATCTTGGTCGCCTTTAACCGATTCAAGGTAAGCATCGTTGTTATCCAAGCCAATTCCGGCCCTTTCGCGAATGGCTTTTATAACATCATAGGCAGAATAAGAGTTTCCGCCATTTCCTGTTGGTCCCCAAGCTTCGTTTGCTGCCTCGGCATAGGCAAGAAATATTTCGGTGTAACGTATACGTGCAGAATAGTGTTTTTGATCGGTATCGAATTCTGGATTTGGGTTACAATCATAACGCAACAGCTTGCGCAAGTAGTAACCTGTACGGGTTGATAATCCGTTTTCTTTGTTAATTCCATCATTGTTATCGCTATAAGTGCCGGTAACAATTACATCGCTGTTTGGTCCTTGTGTGCTTTCGTTTACCACAATATAGTCATTCAATCGTGGGTCGCGGTTTGCATATGGATTTGCAGGATCATAACTGCTCGAAGGATCAGTAATTGGATAACCGTCAACAGTTGGGAATGCATCAACCAGATTTTGGGTAGGATTTACACGTCCGTTACCATATAACGACGGAGGGAAGTTATCGCTTTCTAGGTCGTTATTCTGACCGATATCACCTCTCCAAATAATTTCGGGAGGAGCTACACCTGAAGCCAAACCTTCAATTTCGCTGATATTTGCGTACCAGGTATTTCCATCGGCAGCCAAACCATTTGGCCCGCCAACACGGTCGAGTACATCGGCGGCAAAGTTAGCAGCATCTTCCCAAGATACGGTTGTTCCGGTGTTGTAGGCCGGACTTGCAGCCAGCAAGGCAGCTTGTGCACGAACCGCTTCAACAATACGTCCGGTAATACGTCCACGCATATGGTTACCGTTCACACGGTTATAATCTCCGGCATTGGTAACTCCCAGTGACTGGTATTTTGATGGAATTTCGCCATCAGAAATATCGCCAAAGTCTAATGGCAAAAGATCCATTGCCGTATTTGCATCAGCGATAATCTGATCAATACATTCCTGGAATGTATTACGTGGCAAATTAAAGTCTGACTCCGCTGTTTCGGGTTCGGTAACAATTGGTACACCTAACAGTTCTCCACCTGCAGTCCAACCACCGTGAGCTTTCAAAAGTGCTAACATTTGTACAGCTCTCAGCGCATAAGCCTCTCCTTTCAAACGGTCGTTATACATCGTATTGATCACTTCTTCTTTACTCCAGACTACCTGGTCGGTATTGGCCAAAAACAAGTTAATGTATTGTATTGCATTTCTTCTGCCTTGCCATTGCGACATTGGGTTAGTACTTGCTGTCCACGAACCGGTAGCCATGGCCAGGTAGTCGTTTCCATTATCGTTGGTTACTGCATCATCTGTTGCCACATCGCTATTTGGAGTCGAAGAGTAGGGCAATAATATGTATGCATTGGCCAGAATACCTTGTGCATAGGTTGGTTCATTATACATCGCGTCAAGTCCCCTATTGTTCTCCAAAGCCGGCTCGAACATATCGTCGCAGGCGGTGAACAGAAGTACAAGAACCACTAATTTTATAATATTCTTCATCGTTAAAATTCTTTAGTGTTACTTATTAGAATGTGGCCTTTAAACCAATGTTAAAGAATCGCGTTTGCGGAGCACTGTCAAATTCCAGTTCCAGGATATCTTTTTCCTTTGAAATAGTTAACAGGTTAGCTCCACTTACGTACGTTGAGATGTTTTCGAACAGACTGTTTTGAATCAGGCTTTTTGGCAGATCGTAAGTGATCTGTACTTTCGCCAAATTAAAACGGTCGGTTTTGTACATCCAGTAATCAGAATTGCGGAAATTGTTACTTCCACTTTCTGTTGTTAATCGCGGATAAGTTGCTGTAGCTTTTGTTTCTTCCGTCCAGCGGTCAAGCACTACTTCCGAGTATTTTCTATCGCCGTAAACCCAGTGGTACGCGTCATCTTTCATAGCATAAGCACCATAATTACCGGTACCCAGAGCAAAGAATGTAAAGCCTTTATATTTTGCTGTAAAGTTTACACCCAAAGTTAGTGGCGCTCCACTCCATCCGGCGCGGCCAAGGTAAACTTGGTCTTTATCATCGATAATATTATCACCGTTTTGATCCACATATTTGATGTCGCCGGGTTTAACCGTTCCACCAAATTTCTGTTCTGGAGAACTGGCAACTTCTTCAGCACTCTGGAATAAACCTGCACTTTCCAATCCCCAAATTCCATCAATTGCTAAACCTTCGCGGTACTGATAACCGTACTCGTAATTTTCGTCGCGTTGTGTAGCTTCAGTGGTATAATAAATTCCTGAAACACCCAACGTAAGATCTACTTCGCCAACCTGCTTGTTTACATTTACGTTAAAGTCGAATCCAACTCGTTTATCGTTATTGAAGTTTACATTAGGAATAAACGAGGCATCAGGCCACCAGGTAAAGAAATAGTTTGGGAAAATGGTTGATGGCTCAATCAACAATCCTTCGGTAGAGTTGATAAAGAACGAAGTGTTAACCGTTAAAAGTTTTTCCCAAAGCGAAGCCATTAAAGTAGCCGATACTTCTTTACGTTTTACAAAGTCCAATTCTTCATTTCCACCACGTAGCGAGTTAGTTGAGCGCTCCGATGCACCATCGTACCATCCCCACCATGCACCGTTTGACTGCGTGTAGGTAGCTTCGTACATATAAAAGTTCTCAATATCGAGGTCTGAATTCAGGATACTTCCCGACACGTTCAGGCTCAGTTCATCAAATACCGATGAGTTGGCCATAAAATCCTCTTCACTTATTTTCCATCCTAAACTTACAGTTGGAGACAGTGCCTGGCGGTTACCTTCGGGCAGTTTTGCCGAGTGGATTACCGATGCACTAAAATCAGCATAGTACTTTTTCTTGTAATTGTAGCCCAACTGCAAACCGGCATTTGCGCTGCTTGTGCGGTGATATTGACCAGAGTTTGTAATTTGATAACCTGATGCAATTAACATCGCATTCAGGTTGTGGTCTGCATTAAACGTTTTGTCGTAGGTAAAATACCCTGAAAACGCAATAGTTTGGTTGCTGGTACTTCCTACAACGTTTTGCTGACCTGATTTTTCATCATTATTATACTTCGTTATGCCGGCAATAACATCGGTACCGTTATAATCGTACCAGCTCGGTGCATACACTGCATAATAGTTGTTATATGATGTGCTGTACGAAGTAGCATAATCAACAGCAAACTGTGTGTGGAATTTTAATCCTTCAGTGATTCCTCTCAGATCAAAATCCAAACCGGTATCAAACTGAAACTGTCGGCTTGTCCATTTGCTGTATCCGCCAGCATAATAATCGGCAAATACATTGGTTTGATCCACCTGGGTCCCTCCAAGGAAATACTGACCTCCAATAATGTTTTCGCTTCCGTTTACCAAATTCCACGATTGCTGATTATTTTGATCGATATAACTTAATGGAATTAAAGGTGAAACACGGTTAGGACGCATTCTTGCCGCATAGGTCCAATAATTATCCGGATTATTGTCATCATCAAAAGGATCGTTATCATTATCCGGATCACTATCTGTGGCATTTGCACTTCTTGAATTATAGAAAGTCGCATTTGTATTGATGTAGGCACTGATAAAATCATTCAAATTCAAATCGATGTTACCGCGGATATTCAGGCGGTCGGTATAATTATCAGCCGCTTCCCCAAAGTCAAAAACATCACCCTGACGGTAGTAGCCGATATTGGTATAAAACTTAGCCCGTTCGTTACCACCCAAAATTTCAGTAGAAACATCGGTACGGTTGTAGTACGACTTTAAATAATCTGATGAATAGAAATCCACATTCGGATAGCGATAAGGATTGCTTCCCGATGCATAATTGTAAATTTCTTCATCGCTGTATAAAGGCGATTGGCCGTCGTTTACTCGTGCTTCGTTAAATAGTGTCATGTATTGTGCCGACCCTAAATAAGAAGGATTGCTTTTTGATACATGGAAACCAGTGTTTGCTCGCACATTAATTTCAAGTGGTGTGTTTTTACCTCGTTTTGTAGTAATTAAAATGGCACCTTTTGCAGCACGGCTACCATATAGCACAACCGCAGCAGCCGATTTCAGGAAAGTGATCTGCTCAATCTCGGTTGGCAGCACATTATTTGCCGCACGTGGTATTCCGTCAACCAGCACTAGGTAGTCGCCCATACCCCACAGCGCATTACCGGTGAAACCACCGATGTAGCCCTGCATATTGTCTAAACTATAGGTATTATAGTTCTTTTTGGTTAATTCTTCGAGATCAACCACCGAAACACCACCCAGAATGTCGCTTTGAGCTACCTTACGATAAGGCACCTGTACTAATGGGTCGTCGGTTATGATGATTGTATCCGTTTCATTTCCTGCCGGAGTTTGCGCGTTCATTAAAAACGGAACTACTACAAACAGGGCAAATAAAATGAATCTCTTTTGTATATGTTTCATTGCTTATTCGATTATAATTACATAATACTTTAACTCAATCTGGCTACCAGCCCGGATTCTGCCCAAACTCCGGATACATTGATACATCCTCGATTTTAAGCGGGAACCAGTAGTGTTTAACTCCAAACTGACGTGTTAAAATGACTTCTTCTCTAAAGTTGGCTACCCTTGCATCTCTTGGGTCGTTGTTCTCGTAGAAATCAGGGTCTTCTACCCGGTCAAACTCTTGAGAAGTTTTTACATTGTAAGGATACTCGGTAAGCAACAACCAACGTTGTAAGTCGTTAAAGCGGAAACCTTCGAATGAAAGCTCTACAGCACGTTCTCGTCTAACTTCGTCGATGAATTTTTCGCGACTTGCCGTGTACGAGGCAGCAACATGTCCGGCTCCACAACGGTCGCGAAGCGTGTTAAGGGCCTCTTCAGCTGTTTTTGCGAAATTCGATGCTTTCCCTGTAGCACCACCAAACGCAGCACATGCTTCAGCATACATGGTGTAAATATCGCCTAAGCGCATGTATGGCAGGTAGGTATGCAGGTTAAAACTCCAGTTATAAGCTCCGTCGTATTTATTTGCGGTATGTGGTACCAGTTTCTGAATAAAATAACCGGTACGACTACCATCGGCAGGATTACGCATCGTTCCGTTTGTTGCCAAACCTGTGTAACGCAAGTATTCCATATCTGCAGGCATTGTTGCATTCACGTATTTAAATCCATCGAAAACAATGTCGTGATAGAAACGTGGATCACGATCTTTAAAAGGATATTCAGGATCAAAACCTGATTCCGGATCATCCAATGGCAAACCGTTGGCCATACCGTAATTCTTCACGTAATTGGCTGTAGGATGATGGATAATATTATCGTGTTCCACCAGACCTTTAACTTTTGGTCCGAAAGTTTTTGTGGTGTTCCAGTTACTACCATTGTAATCGGTTGAAGGACCACGGAAAATAGCTTCTGTAGACCCCGGCATTAACCAGTTTTGGCCCGTAGTATAGAACATATCGCTGTACTTGGTTTCAACACCGCTTGATTTTTTATGATTATAAATGTCTTCATAATCAAAATCTACCAATGCATATTGTGTTTGCCCACCTTCAACAAGGTTCAGCAACTCACCAAAAGCTTCGGCAGCTTTGCGTGCATAATCTTCGTCGTAGTTATAGGTATTGGCACCGCCTGTTTCTGCACCGTTTTTCATTAACGGACTTGCAGCCCACAAATAGTTTTTACCCAGGTAACCCAAAGCCATAATTTTATTGGCGCGTAACTGGTTTTTACCCAGCGTGTTTTTACCAACTGTTGTTTCGTCCCAGTCAATTGGCAATAAGTTGGCAGCTTTTCTTAAATCGGCCCCGGCTTTGTCTGCACAATCCTGGTAACTTAAACGTGGTAAAGTTAATTTTTCACCTGAAGGCAATACCTGATCAACATATGGCAGGCCACCGAAATATTGCATCATTTCTAAATGCCACCATGCTCTGAAAAAGTAAAGCTGCCCTTCAATGTAATCTCTTTCCTCCTGTGTTGCCACAGTAAGTAGGTCCAAATTCTCGAGGCCCATATTAGCTTTACGGATACAATACCAGGCATGTGCCCATAATCCATGATCAAATTTGTTTGTAGAAGTTGGATTCGCATTGTCATCGTCCAGCCATGTACCGGCATTGTTTTGCCATGCCCAGAAGTTACCAATATCAACCTGATTGGTCATGTGCCAGCTACCTTCAAGGTTAAACAGCTCATCGTCACCCCAGTTCCACGAGGTAGTCCAGTATTTCTTTTCTTTATCAGGGATACAGTTGTAAATCTCCTCAATATACCCCTGGAAATTGGTAAAATTACTAAACGCTACCTCCTCCGATACGATCGATTCGGGTGCTTTATCCAGGTAATCTTCGCAGGAAAAGAGCCCCAATAACATGATGATCAGTACACCACTCTTCAAAAGCGTCTTATGTATATTTTTCATTGTACTCATAATTATAGTGTAAATCTTATTCCTAAATTATATCGTTTCATAGTTGGGTAGGCTCCCTGTCCACCCGAACCTGCAAAGTTTGATTCGCGGTCATCAGGCATTTTTGACCATACCCACAAGTTGTTACCATTAACAAATATCTTCAGGGTACGGAAACCAATTGTATTGATCCAACCGCCGTTAATGGTATAAGCTAATTCAGCATTTTTCAATCGAACATACGAACCATCGAACAAGTACTGTGTACCATTATTATAACTAGGTTCTGACAACCAACGCGGAACAGTTACATCTGCATTTGGTGTTTCTTGCGACCACCACGTTCCGAAATCGTAAACAGTATTCAGCTTACTTCCGAAACTGGTTAACGGTACGTTACGTGTTACATTATTAACCCCGTAAAACTGTACAAATGCGCTAAAACCTTTCCACTCAACACCAACTGTGGCATTGTAGGTATTTTGCGGAGATCCAGCGTATCCATAAGGAATCTGATCTTTACTATCGATAATACCATCGGCATTAAAATCGAGGATATAATAGTCTCCCGGTACTTTGTACGGATCGTTGGTATCGTGCATCGGGCTACCGTATAATGCATCGTAGGTATTAAAATAACCTGCATCAACATAAGCTCGTGTTTGTCCAAGACTATAACCGGCCTGTTTACGGTAATCTTCGTATAAGGCAGGGTCGTCTCTTTCAATAATTTCATTTACCGCGTGCGTCATACTCATGTCGCCCCACAAACGAACGCCATTATTTAATACTTTATTTATACGCAGTTGTATTTCGTACCCATTGGTTTCTACCTCTCCGAGGTTAGCTGTTGGAGGTGTCGGTCCAAAATAAGCTGGTACCGAACGATCGCCCCCGTTAATAAGAATATCAACACGGTTATCGCGGAAATATTCAATGCTACCGGCCAGTAGCCCGTCAAGGAAAGCGTAGTCTACACCCGCATTAAACTTTTTAACTGTCTCCCAGCGTACATCAGGGTTTCCAACTGTTGATTCACGGTACCAGTCATAAGGGCTGGTTCCCTGATTTAAGTCGAGAGATGAGTTACCCCCGTAAGCCCATTGTGTAAGGTACAACCAACGGCCATTGATATTATCATCACCAATTTCACCATACGAAGCCCTCAGTTTTAACATATCCAGGAATTCGACATTTTCCATAAATGATTCTTCAGAAACCATCCAGCCAATTGCTCCCGAACTAAAAAAGGCAAAACGATAGTCTTTGGAAAATCTTTCTGATCCGTTATAAGCACCATTATACTCTAAAAAGTAGCGCGATTTATAGTCGTATGTAGTACGGAATGCCCAGTCTTCACGGAAAGAAGGAATCACATTTCCTTGTGCGCGTTCTTTACGGCTAAACATACCCATTGCAGTAATACTATGGTTGCCAAACTGACGATCCCAGTTTAAGCGTAATTGATATTCCAGGTTACGTTGTGTTGCATAGTTTTGAACAGAACCAGCAGAGGTATTCCATAGCACGCCCTGTTGGAAATCGAATTTATTGTTATTCTCATATTCCTTTTTATATGTAGCAATACCAGTTGCTGGATCGATCCATTTTTGCTGTGCATCGTTGTAAAGGTCATTAATACCCCTGTTATTCTCCAGGAAAGTATTATCCCAAGAAATGGCACCACGAAACTTCAAGCCTTTAGTTATAAAATCCAACTCCTGCTCCAGAATAAAGTCGGTGTTGATTTGTGTGGTTGTTGAAAGCATGGTTCCTGAAAGCGACAGGTTTTGAGCCGAGTTGGAAACATTGGAGATGTTTGGATAAAATCCCCATGATCCATCAGAATATTGTGGCAAAAACACATCAGGGGCGATATTATAAGCACCGGCCCACTGCTGCGCAACAGCCCAGTCGCCCGAATTGGTTTGTCCCCACGGTGTTTTTTTCTGACCGTTAGATCCTGCCAGGTTCAGTCGGAAAACCGTAGATTTTGTAAGTTGGAAATCAAGGTTGCTTCGTACATTAATACGGTTATAAGCATATCCTGATTCGTAGTTCCTTCCGTTATCGAAAACATAAAAAAGGTCGCCCTCGTTGGCAAAGTCTGCCGAGGCAAAATATTTTACAAATTTGGTACCTCCCGATACGTTTACGTTTGCGTTATACGACATGGCATAATCTTTAAACAATACATCCTGCCAGTCGACATTAGGATAACGCTCGGCCTCTGCCAAATCAGCCGGGTAGCGGTATTTTTCAATAATATCCTGCGGAGTCATATATCCCCATGAATCAGGAGAAACACCCAACTCGTGCTCAATAGCATAGTTCCTCGCCATTAAAGCATCGTACGAATCGAGTTTGTTTGGTAGTTTCGATGGCACCTTCATGGTCATGTTGGCCGAAACATCAATACGAGCAGATCCTTCTTTACCACGTTTGGTAGTAATCAGGATAACACCGTTTGCTCCTTTCACACCAAAAACTGCTGTTGCCGAAGCATCTTTCAGAACAGAAATCGACTCAACCGAGTTCATATCTACTCCGCTCATCGGGCGTTCAACACCATCAACCAATACCAATGGGTCGCTGTTGTTCCACGAACTAGCCGAACGAATAATAATTTGAGGATCTTCCTCGCCCGGCATACCCGAGCTGTTAATGGTAATTACACCCGGCAGATTACCTGTTAATGCCATTCCGATATCGGTAACACCACCTGCACGCTGCAACACTTCACCCGTTGTTTGAGTGATCGCCCCAACAACACTCTCCTTCTTTTGCTGGCCGTAACCAACAACAATAGTCTCCTCCAATTGTACGCTCGATGATGCAAGTACAACCTCCAGTTTAGTTTGGTTAGTAATGTTAATTTCCTGTGGCTCCATTCCTATAAACGAGATCACCAGTATCTCCTTATCAGTTGGAACTTGCAGCTCAAATTCTCCATCTACATTGGTTGGCACACCAATTTGCGTACCTTTAACGATTACTGTAGCACCAATTACCGGATTATCTTGCTCATCAACAACCGTCCCCGTTATGGTCTTGGTATCCTGAGCAAACAACGATAAATTGATAAAAATCCCAAGTAAAACTACCAGCGTTTTTATCAAGTAGTTCTTCATCAAAGCTGACAAAGCTTTTTGAGATGATAAATTAATTCTGTGTTTCATTATATTCTCTATTAAATTGACAAAAGAGTTCTAAATTTTATTAGATGTTGATTTTATTGACTCTGATCCATAATGCCCTGTTAAGGCAAAGAATGAATACTTGAATAGAAATAATGAAGGACAGAATGTCCATAAGTGTTTTTCCTCATAAGATGTTCTTTTTACGTTTAAAATAATATTGATTAAGTGATTAAATTATGACTTGAAAAGCTAGTATACTTTACTATCGACATGTAATCTTATACACATTATAGTATCTCCATTCGTTTAGGTAGTCGAATGGCAGTGTCATCTCTGTAATCCACGAATAAATTCTCCATAAATATTCAGAATGACAGTTCCGAAAGAAATATCTGGATTGTAAGATGAAACGATTGGAGTCCATATCCAGCTGTTCTAGTATTGAATTTGAATTGACAGATTTTAGTATATAAGAACAGAATAAGTTCAGGTATACACATAAAAGCGTTATTCCAGAATAGCTACGCATCATTATTTACACCGTTTAGTTCAATTACTACATTAGTTTATTTTTAACTTTGCTATCGTTGAAGTGAAACAGTAATTCTCCAACAATCCATTTTCCAAATGTAGAATCATGCATATTTGGAGTCTTCTGTTTTAAGATATTTGATTTGTAGTCTAAGATAAAACTCGGACCTTACACTCATATCTCATTCAACATAAACAACTTACAAAATTCATAATTTCCTTAGTTTTTTTGTTTGATCCGAACTATCGGGAGTGTAGATTTAAAAAAACGCGTGTATTTTTACATAATATGAAACGCGATTTTAAATGGAGTCTTAATTATATGACATCTGACTTTACATATTTTGGGTTAAAATATGTAGTGATATATAAACGGGGGTTTCCTTTCAATTATTCAACCTGGGAAGGTGATTTATCAAAATGTTTACGAAAAATAGTACTAAAATAACCGATACTACTAAATCCACATAGTTCACTCACTTCGGTTATGGTATATCTCTTTGATTGTAATAATTCGTAGGCACGATTTAGCCTCTTAATCCTTATAAAATCTGATGGCGACTGGTCAGTAAGAGATTTGACTTTTTTATAAAGTAGTGAAGGGCTCATATTCATTGCTTCAGCAAAATCATCTCTAGTAAACTCAACATTACCTATATTATCATTAACAATCTCAATTAGACGCTTTAGAAACTTGTCATTTAGTTCGTTTTCTAAAATAATTGCTCCTTCGTCTGCCTTAATCATTTTCAAGGCCTTATCCCTAATAATCTCGCGGTTTTTTAGAATTGATCTAATTCTTTGTTGAAGTAAACTAACATCAAAAGGTTTGGTAAGATAATCATCTGCACCTATCCCCAATCCGTGCAATTGTTGTGCTTTTCCCGCTAGGGCAGTTAATAAGATTATTGGGATATGTGCAGTTTCAAAATTCGATTTGACCTTTTCACACAATTCAAAACCATCCATTATGGGCATCATTATATCAGAAACAATTAGATCTGGATGCTTCTTTTGTATTATTTTCCATGCCTCTTCGCCATCTTCTGCCAGACAAATATTAAACTGATCTTGCATAGCTGATTGAAGAAACTCTCTTAGATATTCGTGATCTTCGACAATTAAAACAGTCATTTTATTCCCTCTTTTATCTGCAGCCTGCTTCTCTGTTAAAGGATTAATTTTTGATGTTTTGAAAACATTTTCTTCAACAGATAGAGAAGCTGATTCTTTTTTCCTTTCCGAGACATCCTTCTGAATAAAGGGAATAGTTACTAAGAATGTGGATCCAACATTAGATTGGCTATAACATGTAACCTTACCACCATGCATGGAAACATAATTTTTAACTAATAGCAAGCCAATTCCCGAACCAACTATTTTGGAGTTGATAGCATTTTCTCCACGGTAGTATTCCTTGAACAACATTTTTTGAGCCTTTTTGGTGATTCCAATACCACTGTCTTGGACTTCAAGAATCCATTTTGCAGATGCACATCTGAGCTCAATATTTACACGCGAATTTGGGTTTGAGTACTTTATGGCATTGGAAATAAGATTATCAACTACTTTCTGTATCATTCGTTCATCAACAGATGTTTCAAACTTATCGCAATTTACTCTGAAGATCAGGTCAATTTCTCGACTTTTAGCATAAGCCTCAAACATCATCACCCTGTCTTTTACGGTCTTAACAATATCAACAAAGTTTAATGCCATTCTTTCCCTTCCAACATCTACCTTCTGAAAATCTAGCAATTGAGTCACTACCATCGATAAGCGATGAACCTGTTCGGTAGCCAAATGAAGGTATTTCATGCTTCTATCGCTTAATCCCGAATCTTTATTTAATTCTTCTATTGGTCCGTTAACCAACGTCAACGACGTACGTATATCGTGAGCAGTATTAGCAAAAAACCTGATTTTCTCCTCCGAGTGCTTTTTCTTTAACCTATCAATGTAAAAATAAACACCGAAAATCCCCAAACCAACAACAAAGAATATTACAATTAGGGTAAACCAAACCGTTTTCCAGAAAGGCGGAATGATTTTCACCACAATTAGGCGTTCGGCAATTATGCCGGTTCTGGAATTATCGAACATACGTATTTGTATGGTATATGATCCGTATGGAAGATTAGAGTAAGATAAAATTCGGTTGTCTACCGGCTTACTCCATTCCTGATCCAAACCATCAATCTTCCATGAAAATTTTGCACCAGGAGAAGTAACTCCAAGAGGTATAAGTTCTAAGCCTATCGTATTTTGAAAATATTTAAGGCTAATTTCCTTAAGCTCATTAAGAGGCACCGAAGGTTTCAAATCTTTAATGTCACGAATTGATCTTCCTGATACAGAAATATCCTGAACATAAATCCGACCTTCTTCCGGGTTTAGCTTTAAATCATCTGGGTCAAACATTAAAGCACCTTTATTTGAGCCCATAATCAAGTCTCCATTTTTTAGGAGACATTGTGCATCCTGATTAAAAGACACATTACTAAGATATAACAATGAGTTAAAGGTTAATATAGTCTGATCGGTTTCATTTAATCGACATAACCCTAGCTCAGTACCTATCCAATAGTATCCTTTTGCGTACTCAATACTATTTACGAAATTACTGGGCAGGCCATTATCTATTGTATAATACTGTGTAGACTTATTATTTAAATTATAACGGATCACACCATTACCATTGGTTCCAATCCAAACTATATCTTCCGACAGATAAAGGTCAGATACCACAAAACCTTCGACCAGAACTTCATGGCTACCGGTAGTTTTATCAAAGAGTAACAATCCATAGGTTGTTCCCATCAATAATTTATCAGGTCCGTATTCAATTATCATATAAATTGTATAATTCGGGAATGATTGATAAGTGTCATTTGTGTAATTATATCTTATCAAATCGCCCCGAACACCACCAATCCAAATATCTCCCTTTTGGTCTTCGATCATGTTAAAAACAAAATCACCAGCAAAATTGCCCTCAGTGTTTTCCTGGCTCAAATGCCTTAATTCTTTTCCGGTATTTCCATCCAGAATATAAATACCTGAAGAATAAGAACCAGCCCATATTCTTCCAAACGAATCCTGACAAAGTGCAAGAAAAACCTGGGCATGTTGTTCCTTATTATGATAGAATGATTTCCATTTCCTGGTTTTTGTGTTCCAAAAGCTGATACCATTATTGGTGGCAAACCAAAGGTTGCCGTTACGATCTTCCAGTACACTGTTGACATCATTATTTACTAATGAATTTTCGTTATTAACCACATGTGATATCTTAGTTACAACCGAGCTACTTGCCTGATCAAAAAATGAAACTCCCCCCGTATACGTACAAATCCATACTCTTTTATTGCGATCGCAAAAGACATCATAAACTCCATTTCCTTTTAATGAATTTGGATTATCAGAGTCTTCCTTATAAACAGATAATACTTCCAGTGATTTTTTATCAACTTCCCATATTCCCTGGCCATCAATTCCGATCAGGAACACTGATTCGGAAATTGGACTTATCGCCTGAACTGGTTGATTGGGAATAGCTTTAACAGCCGTTAAACGTTGTTGGCCGTTTTCTTCTTTCAGGCAATACAAGCCATCCCCAAAAGTTCCCAGCCATAAAGTTTTTTCAGCTTGATCGTACTCAATATATGAAATATAGAAATTAGATTCTTCAGGAAAGATAAAATACTCTTCCGAGCTTAAAGTATTTATATCAAAAATCCCAATCACACCTGCGAGAGCATAATAGAAGCGATGATTATCTAACCATTCAATAAATTGAATATTTTGATCCTTTAAATGAATCGAAAGTCCTTCGTTGTTATTATAACGCATCAATCCAAAAGAGCTCGCTTCCCAAACTGTACCTGCCGAATCAACTAACATTTTATTAATCAATACATGAGGGTTTTCTAATTGTCTGGAAATATTTGTGATAAGATCAAAACGGTCTTGAATATTATTGTAAACAAATACCTGTCCATTATTAGTGTATACATATAGTGTATGGTTAGTATATTCCATACCAACAGAAATAATATCTTCTGTATCATATGGTATTTGATACGTTCGAATATCATCTCTTGAATATCTCACAATACCAACCTTGGAAGAGATCCAAATAAAACCATCTTCATCTTCACAAACCTGATTGGTTTCACGAATTGAAATACCGTATTCTTCATTCAGGTTATAGAACTGAATTGAATTTTCTGCAGTGGCAATAAAGGCCACACAATTGAGAAAAATGAAAATAAAATGGATAAAACAGTATTTTCTTGAATTCATGATTTTGCACTATTATACAGAGGAAATATAAAAATTTAGGAAGAATAAACAAAAACTTGTTAGGCCAATCATAATTAATTTGATACTCTTTCAAGTCATAAAGATTTGTTCTGCCTCTATTGATATGTTATACCATTCGCATTACATATTGATCTATTAAAACCTTATGTAATTTCAGTATTCTGTCTTCTAAATTAACGTTTCCTGACTACCAAATTCTATAATTACATTTTTAACACCAGTAAAAAAAGGAAGCTCAACAGCTTCCTTTTTACTAAACTATCAAATAATCAATCTATGTTGCCTTATTTCATTTGTATGAGCACTACCGATTTTGAAGGTAGCTCGATAGCGAGTTTTCCATCCTTCGGTTTTGGCACGTTAAACTCCATAAGACTCACAGATTCTCTTTCGCCAAAATCATTAAAATCATTCATGTTTTCAGCGGTAATTACCTGTCCACTTGCTGATGCAAATTCACCCTGTGGTACAGAAATTACAATATTTTCACTTTTATTAGGATCGAGATTACATAATGTAATTGACACCACTCCATTTTTGCTTGATGCTGAAGCATTAATTGTTGGTATCGATTTTCCTTCTATTTCGTACTTTCCAGATTTTATATTGGCAGGAATTAAAGTTGCATCCTGATGAACGCTGTACATTTTAAAGACATAATAGGTTGGTGTTAACACCATTTCATCATCCTTGGTAAGAATAACAGATTGCAGTACATTAATGGTTTGTGCTATGTTCGACATTTTAACGCGATCTGCATGATTATTAAAAATATTCAGGTTTATACCTGCCACCAAAGCATCGCGCAAAGTATTTTGTTGATAAAGGAAACCAGGATTGGTTCCGGGCTCTACATCAAACCAGTTTCCCCACTCGTCGACTATTAATCCAACCCGTTTCTCAGGATCGTATTTATCCATTATGGTAGAATGCTTTTGAATAAGCTCGTCCATTAATAAGGTCTTGCTTAAGGTTGTGAACCACTCTTCTTCATCAAAATCAGTAGCCGAGCCTTTTTTAGCCCAGTCATGGGTAACGGTATAATAATGTAATGATAATCCCTGCATCAGATTTTTTTTACTTTGCATTTTTGACATCAACACATCAGTCCAGTTGTAGTCAAAATCACTTGCACCACAGGCAATCTTATATTCTGCACCACCTGCATACGAGGCAAAATTCCGGTAAACATCGGCATAATATTCAGGTGTCATATTTCCTCCACAACCCCAGTTTTCGTTACCTATTCCCCAATATTTCACCTCCCATGGTTCTTCACGACCATTTTTCTTTCTCAAATCGGTCATTGGGCTAATGTTTGAAGAAGTAACGTATTCAATCCATTCCGAAGCCTCACGCACAGTCCCCGATCCAACATTCACATTTATATAAGGTTCGGCATTTATCAATTCACAAAACTCAAGAAACTCATGGGTACCAAAACTGTTATCTTCTGTAACATTGCCCCAGTGTACATTTACCATTGACGGACGTTCTTCGCGAGGTCCAATACCATCTTTCCAGTTGTAGGTATCAGCAAAACAACCTCCCGGCCAACGCAATAAAGGTATTTTCATATCGATAAGGGCACCGGTCACATCATCACGAAATCCTCTGGTATTTGGGATATCAGAGTTTTCTCCTACATATATACCGCCATAAATACAACGTCCGAGATGTTCAGCGAAATGGCCATATATTTCCTTGTTTATTTTAGTTTCCGCCTGATCGGGAAACAGAGTAATTGTAGTTTGCCCGTAAAGTATACTTGTACTAATTACAAATAAAAAGGCCAGTGTTAATTTCATTTTTGTCATTATTATTTATTTATTTCATTATAATTCAGGTTCAAAGTATCTTAGCCTCATTATTATGGATTCTCAGGTAAAATTGCCTTATAATTCCCACTCAGATGCATTAAACTGAACAGGTAGAGCAGGCCATCGTAATAAGGATCGAAATATCCATCGTTGTACGGTTCTAGTCTGGCGTTCCAAAGTTTATGTACAAAATCAAATTCAGGATCAACATCATCAACCATCGAAAGTGTTGCCGAAGTAGAAATTAATCCTAGCGAATGACGTAGTTTTCTGAAACCACCTGCCTGAAGTATCCATTCTGGTTTTGTACCGTCAGGGTTGTATTGGTCAACAAAATCGTTAATTCCCTGCGATCTCAAAAATCCCTGAAACCGGCCGGCATAATCTTCCTGCCAGTTTTTGTCTTTGCCAAACCAAATGTAGTCCATGGAGATATTCATAGGTACCCGCCACGAGTCGTACCGAAATGCCTGAGGCATCCAGCGGGCATCATGCTTCGAACCATCAAAATTGGTATAATCGTAATTCAATCCGGTTACAGGATGACAGGCGCGATGAAGAAAAGCCCGCGCAGTATCGGCACAATCGCGATAAAACTGTTCGTGTCCGTCATTGGCAAAATCAGCCCACACTTCCATAAACGCCGGCACATGATACGATGGGTCGGTCCAGTTGTACCCATCCCCTTCGGGAACAAAACTAATTTGTTTATGCTCAACATTGATAATGTGATGTATTCTCTCGGAGCCGTCTTTTTCCCACATGGCATCTAATATTCGGCGCGCTTCAGCGTAATAGTTAATTTCGGTATCGTTGCCCCATCGGTTTGATGCAAACAACAGTGAGGTTACAAAATACAACTCTCCATCTGATGCCGATCCTACGGAGTTTTGACGGTTGGTTTCCGGATTAACACTCCACGCAAAATAGGCTTCGCGCGATCCTGACTGATGCTGCATATATTTTCTACTCCATCGCCAAAGTTTATCAAACACTTCCTTTTTATCCAACTGGACTGCCACCATCAATCCATACGAAAGCCCCTCGGTTCGTGCATCATTATTTTTAATATCAGAAACATAAGCCAGCGAATCTTCAACCTCGAAATAAATACGGTTAGGTCCCTCAAAAAGATCGTGATAAGCTTGTTTCAATTTCTCATCGATATCTTTTTGCGCATATCCCGCTTCGGCAAAAAAGTTTGGGTACTCACCGGTGTAATAGGCTCCTTGTTTTTCTTCTTTTTGCTGCCCCAATATACTAGTTGCCGGGAACAGCAGCAATACTATAAAAAAGCAACATAGTGTTCTTACCATTTCTCTATTTATCATAGTTTTTAAGTTGTCTTCTCTTTCCCATTTTTATAATCTTATAAGAAGTATTTCCTGACCAGCAATTGTTTCCAAATCATACTCATATACTTTTCTTAACTCCGGCAGTTTCACATCTTCCGTATTTACTTTTGGCTCTTTTATTTTAGGAATGGAATAAAACGGATTTGGATTTTCGCCGTTAGCTTCTACCAAACCGTCGCCTGTTAATGGAACATAAGAACGAATTCGGCAATTTCCACCCAGTTTTGATCGAACCACTGCAGTTTGTACTTCGCCACTCTTCCACTTAATACCCACTTCAAAACCTCCGCGAGCCACCAATCCGCTCACCGATCCCTTACTCCATTTTGATGGAAGTGCCGGAAGCAAATGAATGGCTCCGTGCTGGCTTTGCATTAACATTTCCGCAATTCCTGCTGTGCAACCAAAGTTCCCATCAATCTGAAAAGGTGGGTGTGCATCAAACAAGTTTGGATATGTACCACCGCTCATTCTTCGGCCTGCACGTGAAACCGGTTTTAACTGATCGGTAATTAGTTTGTAGGCATGATCGCCATCGAGCAAACGTGCCCATAGATTTACCTTCCATCCCATCGACCAACCAGTTGATTCGTCGCCGCGGGCTACTAACGAAGTGCGTGCAGCCTCAAATAATTCGGGCGAATGAAAGGGCGATATTTGGTTCGAAGGGTAAAGTCCGTACAAATGTGATACGTGCCGGTGATGATCGTTTGGATTATCCCAATCGTACATCCACTCCTGAAGTTGGCCCCAGTTTCCAATTTGCATGGGGGCCAGTTTCTGCATGGTGGCCCTAATTTTTTCTACCAAGGCCGTATCAGTTCCTAAAACTTCAGCGGTTTTAACCGTTATCGAAAACAAATCGAAAAGCAGCTGGTTATCCATTGTTGTTCCGGCTGTAATGTTTGATCCGTGCCCCGCCGGGGTATTTTCAGGTGACACAGAAGGAGAAACCACCAGCCAGCCATTTTCAGGTTCTTCAATCAAAAAATCGAGGAAAAATAATGTTGCCCCTTTCATGGCCGGGTAAACACTTTTCAGGTATTCTGTATCTCCGTTAAAAGCATATTTATCGTAAAGATGCTGTGACAACCAGGCACCGCCCATTAGCCACATGCCCCAGGTAGCGCCATCAATTGGCCCGTTAATACGCCAGATATCGGTATTATGGTGGAGTACCCAACCATTGGCTCCGTACATATCCTGAGCGGTTTTTTGGCCGGTTTCCGATAGCTCTTTTACCATCTGAACCAGCGGCTCATTTAATTCGCTCAGGTTGGTGATTTCCGATGGCCAGTAATTCATTTCGGCATTAATATTTACCGTGTATTTACTGTCCCATGGTGGCATTAACTGGTCGTTCCAAATCCCCTGCAAATTGGCAGGTTGACCACCCGGACGCGACGATGAAATAAGTAGGTACCTGCCAAACTGAAAATAGAGCTCCACCAGCTGCGGATCGTCGGTAGATGCAAATTCCTCCACCCGTACGTCCGTCATTTTGTGTACCGATTCGGTTGTCCCCAAATCAAGATCAACACGTTTAAAGTAGCTCTGGTAATCTGCAATATGATCATACAATAAATCCTCGTATTTTTTATGAATGGCTGCCTGCAAATATTGGGTTGCACGCTCGTTGGCGTTCCCACTAATATCATTGTAATTGTTAAAATTGGTGGCCATTGAAATTATAATGGTAGCCGCTTTTGCATCCCTCACGGTAAGTACCGATTCATCGGCTACCAGTTCACCACCATCGTTTATTATTTTTACCCGGGTTTCGAATTCTACCGCACCTTTAACACCGTCATTACTACCGGTAAACCCTGTCATAACCAACTCGTCAATGCCGTTTGTTGTAACCGTTACTTTTGAAGGCCGGTCTAGTGTCGCCGAAAAATTCAAAGCATCTGATTTATCGGCAGAAATACGTGCAACCATTACCTGATCTGGGAAAGATGAAAATATCTCTGTTTTATAGTTTACTTCGCCAACCTGGTAGCACGATGTAGCTACAGCCGTTTCCAGGTTCAGTTCGCGCGAATAGTTGCTAACATTTTGGTGCCCGTCAAAAGTCAACTTCAGATTCCCCGCCGTTTGATAAGGCATTCCATGCGATTTTTTGGTAATAAAATCACGATTAACAAGATCCTGTGCTTCTTTGTATTTTCCATCGAAAATCAACTGACGCACCTTTTTTAATGATGCTTTGGCATCCGGATTATCGTTTCGGTTGGGTTGTCCAGCCCAAATGGTATTCTCGTTTAACTGAATTATTTCGTTTTCAGGGTTTCCGTAAATCATCGCCCCCAAACGGCCATTTCCAACCGGAAGTGCTTCAACCCATCGTTCAGCGGGTTTATCATAACGCAGCTTTAGCAGCGTATTATCTTCAGGCTGCTGTTGTACACAGGCGCAAAAGGCTGTGAATATTAAAAATACAAATATCTTCATTTTTTCAGGTTGTTAGGCCTCTTTTTAATAGTGGAATTTACTTATGTTCTATTCGAAACTTATCCAGTCGATCTCCACCGGATTATCATTGGCCGCCACCACAAAAATATTATGGATACCGGGTTCAACTTTGTTTATTTTTGTTTTCGACACAGTCATTTTTTTACTTTCTGGCACATTTATTTCAGCCAGAACAGGGCCATCCACTGCATCAATTCTCAATTCAACTATTCCACCGTTTAAAGCACCTGCGTTCACCACTACTTTTCCAGTCTTTTTCTTTTCAAAGTTTACAGCGTTGTATGAAATCCATGCACCTTCATTGGCCAGCGTGGTTTTCCAACCTGCGAAAGTATTTGTGGTATCGTTAAAAGCTATTGTTGCGCCATTTTCGCTTATTGCGCTGTAACGGTCGAGCTGAATTTTACCGGATGCCGGGGTTACACCTACACCTCGTTTTGTTGGAATAACTTTTTGAATCGTTCCATCGGCATTAAAAAACAGGCTGTCGATACACACCGATCGGTTCTTATCAAAATGAGGTGAATAATCGTTATGGTGGTAAAACAAATACCACTGATCATTGTATTCGATCAACGAATGATGATTGGTCCAGCATCCTGTTTCCGATTCGTCCATAATCACTCCGGTCATGGTAAACGGGCCTTCGGGACTATCGCCCATGGCATATTCCAGTCGTTCGGTTTTGTTTTCAACATGCGGAAATGTGAGGTAATACTTTCCGTTTCGTTCAAAAACAAATGGTCCTTCCTTCAACCCTTTTTCGGGCAAATTGGCAATGGCAACCGGCTCCGAAGCCAGTTCCGTCATGTTCTCTTTTAGTTTTGCCACATATATGTTGCCCATCGAATAATACAAATAAGCTTGTCCGTCTTTGTCGATCAAAACATTTGGATCGATACCAAAAATACCTTCAATCGCATTTTCCTCTGGAATGTAAGGACCTTCAGGTTTATCGGCAACGGCCACTCCAATTCCAAAACCTTTGCGGCCGTTGGGGCCCGCTACATTTTTATTGGCCGGAAAGTAGAAATAATATTTTCCGTTACGCTCGATACAATCAGGAGCCCACATGCTGTATGAGGAAGAATCAACCCAGGCCACTTTATTCTGGCTTACAATTACACCATGGTCGGTCCAATAGCTAAGATTTTCTGATGAAAACACATGATAATCGGGCATACAAAACCAATTCTCTCGTAGGTTTTTATTGGGCGGGGCCGGGATGTCGTGTGAAGGAAAAACATAAACCTTTCCATTTATTACTCGTGCCGTAGGATCGGCCGAAAACTGATCTCTGATTATGGGATTTTGAGCCCAACACGAAAGCATCGATACACTAACGAAAAAGGCAAGGGTAAAATATTTTCTGATATTCATTTTAAATGGTTTTAGCGATTTAATTACTTACAAGGTCGATAACAGCATGTGAAAGGAAAATATATTCAGCTGAACCGCCAATGGTTACTTCATTTTCGCCCCATAAAAATGGCCAGTCGTCTTTGTTCTCAAAAAAATCGGGTTTTAGTAACAATAATCCTGGAACAATACCGCCGGCAATGGTTGTAAAATCGGCCCTGTTATTTCCGTATGCTACTTTTTTTGATTTTGTTCCTACCGCATTTACAAACGAGATATTTGAATACGGATGACAACCAAAAATAAAGTTCAGTCCTTTAAAAACATATTTTTTATCAATCACATCGGGAAAAGCTTTATGTGCATGGTAATTAGTAATGGCAGCATTTACAACCATTCCGCTACCACCCCACCCACTGGCAGAAATCGGCACACCATAGGGATTATTTTCCTCCATTGCTTCCAAGGACTCTTTGTATTTTACAATGTAGCCTTTGAGTTTTGTTTTGTAAGCTCCATCCATGTATGGAATGGCTTTTAATGCAGGGTTCAGACTTCTACTGGCAAAAAACATCTGACCAAAATCGCGATTGCCTGTTGGTTGATCAAGAATTGTCCATAGTTTTTCTTCAAAACGATCGCGGTATTTTTTCTCTTTTGTAGTAATGTATAGCTCAAGAACAGTACTTAAATCCGCTCCACGCGCCATCATTCTCATCCAACTTTCGCTGGTATCGCTGTTGTTTTTTATGGCTTCGTCTGCCTCTTCCAAAAGTTTTACAGCATATTTCAAACATTTGCCGGCTAGTAGGTCATTGTAACCTTTTAGTGCCCGGCTTGCAGCTGCTAAAGTTGCCGCCGTTTGGTAATCCAAAAACGAACTGCGGTTGGTAAAAGCCCAGCGGTCGTCCATTGTTCCGCTTGAAACACCGTCGGTTTCGAAAGGTCCTAATTCAGAATTGTATGGCAGGTTATCGGTTTCAGTCATTGCATCGCCAAGGTGGTGATACTGGTGCAAATTTGGCACAATGATTCCTCTAACCGGGTGACCAATATTTTCTACTTGTGCCACAAGGTTTAACACACCATGTTCAATTTGCTGTAACACATCTGGCTGTCCATCGGGGCGATGGATATCTACATAGTGTGTCTTCTGATCAATATATGTTTGATCTCTGTCAACACCAAATTGTTCCCATAATCCTACAAAATCATTTATTACGCTGTTGTGCGAACCGGTCTGAATATCAAAATCACCGGCATCGAACCATCCGCCAACGGCCATTCCGGGGATTCGTTCCAACGGTTTGTATTTTGTATCGGTAGTTGGTCCTTGCTGGTAACCATCAAAATGCAGATGGTTTAGCGGAGCCTGTAAACAATCGTCTTTATAGGGTTCACCGTGCCAGGTTCGATAAGCTTCATTCACCTGCATATGATCCATTTGCACCGGAAACCACACATCGAAAGTAGGCTGCCAGATATCGTTGTAAACATCCGAATCGATCGAAAATGTATTTGTTTTTTGATCGCCGTATTGAATGCAGTAAATTCCAGGTTCTTTTATCTCACTGAAGTCAAATTTGGCATAGTTGTATCGCATGTATTCTCCCCAGACTTTTACTTCACCTCTCAATTTTTCTACAAAATCGCCCTCCTCTGTTATTTGCAATAATGAAGCTGTTTTTAGGGGTGCATCGTTTTTATCAAGCTCAATTACTGCCACTTTTTCCTGATTGGGGACATAACCAACCTGCGAAAAGCCAACTACAGGCTTACGCACCCAGTTGTCTATCGCATTGGGTTCGAGGTACCAGCTTAATACTTTTCCTGTTTTATCCGAGGGGAGTAAACTACGCACTATATACCAACCATTTTGCGCTACATTCCGGCCATCGAACAACATCAGCTCGGTTTCGCTCTTAATTTTTATTAGTCGTTCTGTATCCTCTGGAGCCATTACCAATGTATTTCCGCGTGCTAAAGGAAAGGGAACAATAAACTCGTCTTTTCCCCTATCATCGAAAGTGGTATGTCCTTCAAATTGGTGTATTTTATTGCTTCCGGGTTCTATTTTTGTATCACTAGAAGGGTAACGGGGAAACGTTCCGGGTTTACCATCCATTAAATACATCTTTTCGAAATATGCTGATGGCAGAAATTCGAGATTAAATCCTGCCTTCCCTTGCAATTTCTCAGGAAGTGGTTCATCCAGAAATACATTAATTTCTACACCCTCGTCTTTTGCTGTAACAATTAGCTTCGATTCAAAATCAAGCTCCTCATAACGCAAAGTAACCTCTATCGAATTGTTTTCACGATTTACTTTACGATCGATTAGTTTAGGCACTAAATCCCATTGTTCGGGTGTATTCTGTAGACGTACCGCCCCACCTGTTGAAGTGCGCATTCCATGCTGTATAATCTCAATGGCGGCAGTTTTTTCATCAAAGAACATTCCATTGTATTCACTGCTAAAAACAAGGATATTTACACCCGTTTTCTCAAAATACTCCAGTTCAGTGACCTTCATTTTTTGTCCGTAAACTGCAAATGAACCACCTATCAGAAATAAAGCCAAAATTCCATTCTTCAACTTTTGTCTGACTGACCGGTGTTGTTTACGTTTTTCTATTTTAGTCATATTGATTTTATTAGGTTTTTGGTAAAATTATTTTTACAGATTCTCACTATTGACTTTGCCTTACCCGCTGTCTGTCACGTTCGAGCAGCTCATCCAGGTTATATAATGGCCGTTCCAGTTCATAAGGGATCGGTTGTTTACTGAATTGCTGAAAATACAGCAAACAGGCGTCTTTCCATTCCTGTGCATTCATGCTGTGTTCTGTAAGTTTATGCTGAATGGCTGCAAATCTTTCGGCATCGACAAAACGCTCTGCTTTGTCCCAAACCCGCTGAAATTCGCGCACTTGTTTCACTCCTTCGTCATACCGATTGCATAGCTCATTCCAAAGCGTTCTGTTATTTTTCATTTTATGATCCCACGAAACATGGTGAAACCAAAGCAAATACACCTCGGGACAGGTATTCAGGTCGGCTAACTGGCCGGCAAGCGGCTCGTGGTATTGACTAATTGCATTGCTGCCTGAAGCCGTACGATCAAATCCAATTCCCAACGAATCGGCCTGATGATAATACGGTGGAGTCCAGTCAGCACGCATACCATGCGGAGCCCACCATGGACCTGGTCCATAATGTGCGTGCGCCGAGAAAATATGATGAAGCCCCAAAGGCATCATGTAATTAACAGTAGCTTCATGACTGTTGAGCATCATTTGTTTCACGGGTTGTAAAAATGACAGATTCCACTCCAGGTCATAAGAGCTTGTTTCTTTATCAATATTTTGTGGCCCGAAAGTAAGTTTCAACCATTCATCGGCTATTTGTGCGCTGCTGATCGAATGATCCCAGGCTTGCCGCCCAAAAGCATACCAGTTGGCCTGAGCAAAATCGTGACCACACCAGTTGGCATCGAGCCCGATGTTTGCAACGCCCGCAATAGCGCTGTATTTCTGATTGAAAATACTGCCATCGGTGCAACGGGCAACCTTACTGCCTGCACCTTCCTGCCAGGTTTCGCTTTTTAGAAATTCTTCCCACATGGTAGCCAGAAAAACCAGATGCACCGACTGTCCCAAATATTCCATTGTAACCTGCAATTCGGGCATCACGGTTGTCTTTTTCATTGCTCCAAATAAGGGGCTGAACGGTTCGCGTGGCTGAAAATCGATAGGACCGTTTTTTACCTGAATGATCACATTATCATGAAATTGTCCATCCAGTGGCATAAATTCATTGTACGCTTGTTTGGCACGGTCTTCATCCGATGGATCATAAACAAACGCACGCCACATTACAATACCGTTGTATGGTTCGAGCGCTTCGGCCATCATATTGGCACCATCGGCGTGGTTTCGCCCAAAGTTTTGCGGTCCGGGCTGTCCTTCGCTGTTCGCTTTAACCAGGAAACCACCAAAATCGGGAATTAACGTATATATTTCTTTTACTTTCTCCTTCCACCAGGCTTTTACAGCAGGATCGAGAGGATCTGCAGTTTCAAGGCCACCAATTACTTCAGGCGAAGCAAAGTTAACAGCCAGATAAGTTTTTATTCCGTAAGGGCGCAGTACATCGGCAACAGCTTTTGCCCGCTCCAAAACAGGTGTTGTTAATACGGATGGTGAAGCATTTACATTGTCAAGCACCGATGCATTAATTCCTACCGAAGCATTGGCCCGGGCATATTCTTTCCAAAGGTTTAAATCGCCTGAAGTAACTTCCAGCGAATCGATTCCACGCCAAAAAATGGAACGTCCGGCGTACCCCCGTTCAACGCTTCCATCCAGGTTATCCCAATGGTTTAGTATACGCAAATTATACGACGGATTTACAATTTCGTCAGCGATTGGTTCACCGCTTTGTTGCCTGCGTAAAATTTCAAAAGCGCCGTAAAGTAAGCCTGCGTCAGTTTTGGCTAGTATACTTTTATCGTTTATACGAAAACCATCGTTTTCCAACAGTTCATCTTTTACTATCTTCAACTCAACAAGCTCACCGGCTTTTCCCTGCCAACCATTCTTTAGTTCGTTAATTGCAATGTCGATGGTAGGCGATTTTTTTGAACACCTCACTTCAACCGGGATAGTGCTATTGGCTCTCAGCCACAGCTTGTGACCATTTTCGGCCCCTGCTCCGGTACTTATTAAAACAAAAACAAAAAGTGCTGTCAGTAACTTAATCATCCTCTTTAAATTTCTTTTTGTCGATTTTTATTTCTGGTTTACGATCAGTAGCCCGCCATTGCCAGGAATCGAAATATTTATTTCCTGACTTTTAGCCAGTCGTTCCGTTTCAAGCTTTCCATTCAACGCGGCATCGTCACTATAAATCCGGTAGTTACTTCCGACAGCTATCATTGGTAACTTTATCGTTAACTCCTGGGTCTCTTTTTGTGCGTTTATACCGGCCACATACCAGGTATCGCCATGTCTGCGTGCCAACACCACATATTTTCCGGGGTAACCGTCGATAAAACGCACTTCGTCCCAGGTGGTAGGTACTTCTTTCAGAAAATTAATGGCCCATGCAGGGGCATCAGTCAGGTTATTGGGCGCCAGTGCAAAATGCTGCACTGCACTTTGAAACAAAACAGCTGTTGCCAGGGCATAAACATCCGAAGTCATTCGCTTCGTTCCTCTTCCCGGCGTATTGTTGGCATTGTAAAACTCGTTTAGGGCACTTCCGCCAAAATCCATGCTACCAACGGCATTGCGGATAAATGGATGCAAACAGCCATTTGTTGCTTCGAGGTCGCAACTTCGTTGACCGAAATGCAGATTCTCGCTGGCACGAACAGCTTCGGAAGAGGCAAAGTTCGGAAACATACGTTCCCAGCCACGTGGTAAGGTACAACCGTGAAAAACAACTAACAGACCGTAATCATTGGCATCGTATAAAATGTCTTCATACACCTTCATGGTTACCTGTTTGTCGCCACCAAAAAAATCAACTTTAATACCGCGAATTCCAATTCGTTGCATCCACGCCATTTCTTTGCGACGAATAATGGTATTATCCATAATTCCGCGTGGCCCCTGCGGAGCATCGTTCCAGTACCCGTTCGAATTATACCATAGATACAAGGCAACATCTTTTGAAGCTGCATATTTTGCCAATTCCTCAATTTTTTCGCGACCGATCTGCGTATCCCACAAGGCATCTACAAGAACGGTTTCAAATCCCATAGCAGCACTAAAATCAATGTATTCTTTTTGAACGTCAAAAGTTGTTGCACCATCCATTTTTATGATCCAACTCCAACTGCCGCTTCCGTATTTGTATTCTTGTGAGGCTTCGTAAAGTGGCTCCACCACATCAAAAGGAATGGTAGTTTCTACAATTGGGGCCAGTGTTTCGCCAACTGTAATGGTTCGCCAGGGTGTAAATCCCGGCAAAGGAATACCGGCAGTATTTGTTCCGTTTCCGTTATTTTCTTCTTGTAAAGGATAGGCAATCGAGTAGCTTTTGTCTTCGTTTCCAACCAGACGGCTGGCACAATAACGGCTGTCGACTCCTGTTTCCGAAATCAGTACCCAACCGTTATCATTCACCTTAAACAGACAAGGGAAAGTGTATCCAAATCCCCATCCGTTTTTCCCCATTTCATCATCGAGGGTATAATCGGTTTCGTAACTTGGAGCGGTGCGGGCAAAACCGGTCATGGGTTTCATTTGCGGACACAAAAAGGTTGTGGTGCCTTCGGGGAATACAAATCCTGTTGATTCGCTGTTTACCACGCAACTCCGGGTTTCTTTTTGCGGATGCACTTTATAACGAAAAGCAATATTGTTATTGCTTACCTGAAAGACAACATCTAAAACTGTTTTATCATCTTTCTGAAATGAAAAAACAGCTTCGTTAGCCGTGTAATCTACCTTGCTTTGTTTGATGTTTCGAAGTTCGTACGAGTCGTTTATCTCACTTCTTTCAACCGATTCGGAAAGGGTAAGTTCCTGGGTAAAATCGCCAATATTGGTTTCCATTCCAAGAGGCGATTCTTTTATGAAAGTTTTACCGTTTAACAAAACGCTGTAAACAGGCACTCCATTTTTTGTTTCCACTGATACAACAAGTTTTCCATCAGGACTTGTTATTTTATTTTGTTGAGCCGAAATTGGGCCAATAATCAGTATAAAAAATAATGTTAAAATATAAATTTTAGCCATTCTAGTTTGTTTAGTAATAATTGATTTAGGTACTATAAACATCTCTGCCAAAACCACTATTTTGTTCTTTTAAAAACACTTCAAATAGCACAAGATGTTTTCAAAAATAAAATTAGATCAACACCAATTATTGCGTTTCAGTTTTAAGATAATCTTATTCCGTTTTTAGATAATATTCAAAAAATCCGCCAGATTCAGCCAGACTCAACAACTTTCTCACCATATGAATGAAATGAAATGACTCAAAATGTAATGCACGACAAACCGTTTTCAAGTGTGTTGCATATTACATTCTGGCCTCCGTTTAAGTTCTAATTTTTCGATTCAAATTTCCATTCATCATCGTTACACAAACCGCAGTCGTCGCCAACAAACATTTTTGATGCTTCTTTGTCGCCTTTCATTTGCCACTGATACCAGGCTGTAGCCACTCTTGCAAATTCGCCTCCGTGTGGCTCACGATACGTTCCGCCATGGCCTACATCCAAATTTGCCACATATACCGGCACATGGTTTATACGTTTGTAGTCGTCCATTCCGTTATTGTAGGCAATATCCGTTTCGCCTCCCAAAAGGTAGAGCGTAGGTGTATGTAACTTTTTCAGGTCGTCTTTTACCAAAGCCGGCATTCCCGGCATACCTCCGCCCGGAGTTGGTAAAACACCGCTATTGCACACCACCACTGTTGTTACACGTGGGTCGGGTGCCATTTCAAGGGTTTGCAGCCCTCCGCACGACATTCCGCTTACGGCAATATTTTCCACATCTACTTTTTTGTAATACGGACTGTTTTTGTCGCTGTTTTGCGCGATAGCCCAGTCAATGGCATCGGTTAACTGCGACGATTGTGAACGGCCACCGCCACGTTCGCCTTCTGCCGGCATCGGGCCAATGGCAATCACTAAAAATCCGTGCGACGCCACTTCGTTCAGAAAGTTAATGTGCTCCCATGGCGAGTTGGCACAAGCTCCGTTTCCCCAGGCAATAACTGGCAATTTGCTTTTCTTGCCAAAAACGCTTAAATCCTGTGGCCGGAAAACGGTGTGTGTTGCCAACGATGGCTCAGAAATCATAATGGCTTTGTATTCGCCGGTTCCGCCGTCTTCAACCACTCGTGAAGCACTTTCCTGTGCTGTAATGTTATTAATCGATATTGCTACTATGGCAACGAATAACAATACTGTTCTTTGAATTTTCTTCATTTTAATTCTGATTTATGATTTATACTTCTATAATTATTCCAGGCTATTTACCCATTCTTTGCCTTCGGGTGAACGTCGCCACTCAAAGTACTCGTTGAGCACCTCTAACGACGCTGCACTTGGCACCTCTCCCACAAAAGGTGTTGCCCCTTTTAAGTACATTACATCCGGATTTTCGTTGCTGAAAGCCGGCCATTCAGGAACTCCTTCGCCATTCGGGTTACCATACTTTGCAAAGTTGGTCCAGTAATCAACCATTACTTCCGAAAGTGCAAGGTCTGACTCATTTTCATGTTTATCTTCGGGCTTCAATCCAAACACAAAGGCAACATCCTGCCCATGTGGCGAACCATATCCGTAACGAGGCGAATCTTCAGGATAATCGGGGTGCTGATCGAAATAATACAAATACACATCCGATTCTCCGGTTTCCGATTGCAATCTTGCCCAACTCCAGGTATGCCAGCCAAAAGCAGCATCGCGCGACAGGTCGCGTGCGGTTTTAGGAACCGTGTTTTCACTTGCCGGATAAGCTTCAATCAGCTTGTCGGCAAATTTTCCGTACCGCGCTCTTACCCCGTCATAATATTGTTCGGGTTCTCTTTCGCGCGAGAAACTTGCTCCCTCATCCGAATTGTATCCGATAAGCACAGGCACATCGTTGTATTTTCCTTCTTTGTAAAGTTTATACTGATCGTCGGGGATTACATAACCATCAACAATTGGCCATCCGCCGGCCATACCAAAACCACTTGGCACTTCGTCGGCATCCAAAGCACGAAGTTCGGCCAAACTGGAAACGCCTGCTTTTTGCATGTACTCCACGCCATCGGCTTCTGCCTTTTCCAGTGTTTTCATGTTTTCGCCCGGGAAAGTTCTTGGACGGGTTGGTCCAAACGAACCTCCACTTTGCGAAATGGCACCGCTAAAAAGTCCTTTTGCCAAAGGCGAGGCACACAACATGCTTACAGAAATACCTCCGGCTGATTCGCCAAAGATGGTAACTTTCGAAGGATCGCCACCAAAAGCGGCAATGTTATCCTGTATCCATTGTAAACCGGCAATCTGGTCGAGAATTCCGTAGTTTCCAGAAACATGATTCGGGCTTTCGACACTCAATTCAGGATGCGCCAAAAAGCCAAACTGATTTACGCGGTAAGCAACACTTACCAAAACAACACCTTCTTTTGCCAGTATCGTTCCATCGTAATACGAAGTTGCTCCGCCACTAAAACCTCCGCCATAAATCCAAACCAACACGGGCAGTTTTTCTTCGGCCGTCATAGCCGGAGTCCAAATGTTCAGGTACAAACAGTCTTCGCTTTTTCCAGCCGGAGGATTACCGCCCTGCATTGGAGATGGCCCAAATTCTTTGGTTTCTTTGACTCCCTCCCACTTTTCGGCAGGTTGTGGTGCTTTCCAGCGCAAATCACCTACCGGAGGCGCTGCAAACGGCACGCCTTTAAAAATCCGAAGCCCGTCCTCGATGGTTCCTTCTACAATTCCCTGTTCAACTTTTACCTGCTCTGGCGGAAGCTGAGAACAAGCATTCATTAAAACAATAATTGCAATTGCAATTAAATAGAATGTTTTTTTCATTATTGATAGCTATTAAATTTCAGTCTTTTAGTTTGTATTATCAGACTTCGACTACGCTCAGTCTGACGGTCACCCTGAGCGTAGTCGAAGGGTAATTATTATTTTGTTTGCTATTTCCAGAGATTTGGCAGAAACCTGTAATACAGTAAGTGACGCCAGGTTGACCAATCGTGGCCACCACTGCCGCCCACATAATATTCATATTCAATCTTATGATTGTCAAGTGCCTTACACAATCCATCAACTCGCCGGCTAAAAAATCCTTTGGCTTCTTCCGTTCCCTGTCCGATAAAAAGATAATCAACTTTGTCGTTCACCTTTGGATCGGTCAGAAAATGTTCGAGCGTAGTTTCGGCAGTTGCGTCACCAGCGCTGAGAATTCCAAAGTTTGCAAACAAATCGAGCGAACGGAAGCCGATAAACATACTGTGGCGTCCACCCATCGATAAACCTGAAATGGCGCGTCCCTTTGGACTTTGAATGGTGCTGTAACTTGCATCAACCAGTGGGATTACATGGTTACGCAGTTCTTTTTCAAAAATATCGAAAGTGAGTTCGGTATGCTGCGGATGATTCCGGTGAATTACCTGGTTGTTTGGAATGGCAATGATCATCGGTTCCGCTTTCCCTTCGGCCAGCAGATTGTCAAGAATCAGATTGGCGCGACCATCGTAAATCCAGTTTGATGGCAATTCGCCGCTACCACCCACAAGATAAAGCACCGGATATTTTTTAGAAGCATCATAACCCGGAGGTGTATACACATACATTTCGCGCTCGCCTTTGGTAACATCCGAATGATAAATGTGGCGCGTAACGTTTCCGTGAGGTACGTTTATGGCATCGTAATACGCCGGACCATCGCCATGAACAATCAACTGACTGTAAGGCGGCATGGCTGTAAAAGCAGCCATTGTATTGCTCGGATCGCAAATTTGCATGCCGTCAACATTAAAATGATAAGCATACATATCGGGTTTAAACGGCCCCACGGTTACCGACCAAATTCCATCTTCTCCTTTTACAAGCGGAAGAGGCTCACGACCTCTGCCAAGAGCAGTAAGAATCGTTCCATCGGTAATTGTAACCACCTTGGCTTCGGGTGCTTTTAAGCGAAAAGTTACCGTGTGGTCGTCGTGCACTTCAGGTGAATTTAAAGGCGCACTAAAAGGAATCAGTCCTTCGGTATCTTTCTGCGGATTATAATCAAGATTAACATTGGCCTGCTGTGCTTGTGAAACTAACGGGCACACAAACAGTGCAGCAACAAAAATTAGTAGTAGATTCTTTATTCGTTTCATAATTTAGATTTTAGTTTTTTACTGAAATACTCTTGATGCAAAATCGTGTAATGACTTTCGCCAAACCTGCCATTCATGGTCGCCGGGAAAAGAATTAAACTCCACATCCAGGCCATTTTCGCGCATTGTTTTTACCGCCTTTTTGGTATGCTCAATACGCATATCCTGCTCGCCACACGAAATATAGAATAAATCAAGGTTTTTATTGAATTTTTCCGACTCGGATAAAAGTCCCGGAATTTCTTTTTCGGCATCAAAACCAGTCCCCGAAGTTCTGATTCCACCAAACAGCCCGGAACTAAATACACCAACAGAGCCAAAAAATTCAGGGCTTTCGAGGCCCACATAAAATGATTGCCCGCCTCCCATCGAGAGTCCGCAAATGGCACGATTTTTAGCATCCGTCAGTGTGCGGTAATTCACATCGATAAACGGAACAATATTTTTCGTCATTTCTTCTTTGAAAGGAGCCATTCCCTGGCTGCTGTAGCCGCCAAAAGCTCCGCCGGGGGCCCTAACATTTCCGTTGGAAATTACCACGATCATTGGTTTGGCTTTTCCTTCGGCAATCAGGTTGTCCAATATAATATCGGTTTTTCCCTGCACAGCCCAGCCGGTTTCATCTTCGCCACCACCGTGCTGAATATAAACCACCGGATATTTTTCGCGGGTATTTTTATCGTAGCCCGGAGGCGTATAAACAAACAGGTGCCTCCAGCTTTTGGTGTATTCCGAATAATAGTATTTCGAACTTAAAGCGCCGTGTGGAACATCTTTTATTTCATAAAAACCCACTCCTTTTTCAGGAATATCAATGGCGCTGGTCATTTTTCCGGTTCCGTAAAACGACTGGCTCGCCGGATCGGCAACCGGCACATCATCAATCACCAAAAAGTAATAATGAAAGCCAGGCTCAATAGGCTCGGTACGAACCGACCAAACACCATCAGCACCCTTTTCCATGTCATACTTTTTACGGAGGTCAATTTGCACTTTTTGGGCATTGGGCGCTTTTACCTGAAACACCACCGAATTATCGGGCATAATGCACGGGCACTGGTTGGCGTTGTTATTGGTAGGTGCCGGAATGCCATTTTCGGGCATTTGTGCCGAAACTAAACCAGCCAGCAAACAAAAAACGACCAACAGCTTTGCTCGCCTGAAATCTGTTTTATTGAGTATATAGTTCATTATTCAGTTTTTATTTGAAAAGCAACTGTGCATACTGATGTAGACTGCGCCGCCAGGTTTGCCATTCGTGGGCGGTTTCGGGCGATTCGTAATACACATAATCGATGCCTTGTTTTTCGAGCATGTTGCGGAAAGCACCAACCGAGCCGGGAAAAGGTTCGGGTTCTTTGGTTCCCAAGCCCAACCAGAAAACTTTTATCTGGTCATTTACAGACTTCCCGTTTTTGAAGGCTCCGTTTAAAAAGGTTTCCACATTAATTTCGTCGGAACTGGGGTAATTTGATGTACCGCTAAAACCGCCGTAATAAGCAAACTTATCAAGGTTGTTCATACAGATCCGCATGGTTTGGTTGGCGCCCATCGACAAACCGGCAATAGCCCGGTGTTCCCGATCGGCAATGGTTCGGAAACGTTTATCGATCATCGGAATGATTTCGTTGAGCATCACTTCCTCAAAAACCATTGCCGGGCGACCGCCCCCTGAGCTTTGTGGTTTGTAGGCATAACCGTTGTCCATAACAATAATCATCGGCATCGCTTTATTCGCGGCAATCAGGTTATCCAAAATGCGGTTGGCGTGTCCTTGTCCGGGCCATCCGGTTTCGTCTTCAAAACTTCCGTGTTGAAGATACAATACCGGATAACGTTTTTCAGGATTTTCAGCATATTCGGCAGGCGTATAAACAAAACAACGGCGAAATGATTGTGTAATTTCAGAGAAATAGGTTTGCTCGCTAACCAAACCGTGCGGCACATCTTTCAGCGCATAAATATTCCTATCGTCGGCCGGAATTTCAATACCACTTCCCCAGCGGCCGGCACCATAAAAATATTTGGTTCCCGGATCGGGCACGGAAGCGCCATCAACATTTAACTGGTAGTAGTGAAAACCAACATCCTGCGGTTCCGATTCACCGGTCCACACGCCGTTTTCGTCTTTTACCATTTCATATTTTACACCACCAATATCGAGCCTCACGTTGTTGGCTTCAGGTGCCAAAATCTGTGCGCGAACCCGGCCCTCAGAATTCACCTGAGGATATTGTTTGCCTGGCTGATTTACCGATGATGGCTGAAAATCTTCAACCACATCCTGAGCGGTACAAATTCCGCTGATAAATAAAGCCGCAATTAATACGAATGTATTCTTCATAACCTATTCTTTAAACAGCAGTGGAGCCAGTTGATACAAACTTCTGCGCCAGGTTTGAAACTCGTGGGCAGTACCTTCCGAAACATAAGAAACCGCATTGTAACCGGCATCTTTTAAAGCCACAACTGCATTTTTTACTCCATCCGGACGTTCTTTGCTTCCGCAACTGATAAATACGAGTTTCAGGTTAGAATGATCTTTAAGATCTTCCGGAGCATAAACACCACCACTTAGCAGGGCATAATGCGAAAACACCTCCGGTTTGTTTAAGGTGATATCTTTTGTTTCCATACCACCCATCGAAAGGCCGGCCATTGCACGGTGTGCCTGATCGGGATTAGTGCGGAAATGCGCATCAACATAAGGAATCAGCTCATCTACCAAAACAGTTTGAAACGGAGTGATGTCGAAATTGCGTAAGCCGCCAAACTTAATTTCGTTGGTCATGCCATAGGTATTCACAATAATAAACGGATCGATTTTACCTTCGGCAATCAGGTTATCCATAATCAGGTTGGCGCGTCCCTGGTTCATCCACGCGGTTTCGTCTTCGCCCCAGCCGTGTTGCAAATACAATACAGGGTAGCGCTCCGACTGATTTTTGTCGTAACCCGGAGGTGTGTAAACAAAAGCCCTGCGCGAGGTTTCTGTACTTGGCGAAGGAAAAAGCACCTGCTGAACATGCCCGTGAGGAACATTTTTCAGCGCATAAAAATCCTGGTCGTGTGCCGGAATTTCAATACCGCTCTCCCAACGTACCGAACCGTAGTAGTTCAACGCTCCCGGATCGTTAAAAACACCGCCATCGATGGTAACATGGTAATAATGAAAACCTTCGTCCATTGGGCCGGCAGTGGTTCCCATCCAAACGCCATCGTCGTTTTTTGTAAGCGGAGTTCCGCCTCTTGTTCCGCCCAAACCAAGGCTCACCACCACACTTTGTGCTTCGGGCGCTTCAATTCGGAAACGGGCATAACCCTGCGAGTTTACCATGGGATATTCTTTCCCGGGCTGGTTTAAAACTGAAGGTTTAAAATCTTCTTTTATGGCCGGTTTTTCGCTTTGAGCTACACACAGCGTAAGTGAGAAAACAAAGAATATTATTAGTGTTGAAATATATTTTTTCATGTTTTTAAGATTATTTTTTTACAGTTGATAGTTTACTATTGATTGGCAGAATTAATTCACAAGCCATTGGTTCACAGTTCGACTTCGCTCACTGTGACAGTCAGGCTGAGCGAAGTCGAAGTCTGGTTTTTAGCTTTTCTTTACTAATCCTACCAGCATTTTTTTAGTTTTTGAATAATAAAGGTGCAAACTGATAAAGGCTGCGGCGCCAGCTCTGCCATTCGTGGGCAGTTTCGGGCGACACATAAAAATGGGTGTTTATACCGGCCTTTTTAAGTGCTTCGGTATTTTCTTTTGGATCTCCCCATGGTCCAGGGCGCGGATTTTCTATCTCGCGGCTTCCGTAGCTGACGAAAAGCAGTTTTACTTTTTCCTTAAAATCAGGATTTTGCCCAATGTCTTCCATGGTGATGCTGCCACCACTAAACATTCCCACATGCGAAAACACATCGGGGTTGGCCAGTGTTATCACACGTGTTTGCATTCCACCCATCGACAATCCGGCCATGGCACGGTTTTCGGCATCAACCAGGGTGCGGTATTTTCCATCAATTAGCGGAATAATATCTTTCAGCAAGGTATTCATAAAACCATCGGCCCAACCTTCGGGTGGCCATGTGCGCGGGCGCTCGCCACCTTCGCGGTTACGCGGTGGCCTTGGCATTGCCCAGTTTCCGTTGTCCATAACAATGATAAATGGAACGGTTTTTCCTTCGGCAATCAGGTTGTCCATTATCAAACCTGCGTGTCCCTGGCTCGACCAGCCTGTTTCGTTTTCGCCACCACCATGTTGCAGGTACAACACCGGATAGCGTTTTTCAGGATTTTCGTCGTAACCCGGAGGCGTGTAAACAAAACACCTGCGCATGGTATTGTTGCTTTCCGAGAAATATTGAAGCTCGCGTACCTCGCCGTGCGGAACATTTTTCAAGGCATAAAACTCCTGGTCGTGCGCCGGAATTTCAATACCACTTCCCCATCGGCTGGCTCCGTAAAAATACAGGCTGTTTGGATCGGGAACAGCAGCTCCGTCAACCCAAAGCTGGTAGTAGTGAAAACCTTCGTCTTGTGGTGACGATTCGCCGGTCCACACACCGTTTTCATCTTTTACCAAATCGTATTTTACTGCGCTGATATCTAGTTGCACTCTTTCTGCTTCAGGCGCAGAAATTTGAACGCGTACCCGTCCTTCGGAATTCACCATCGGGTATTCCTTTCCGGGTTGATTCACTGTTGAGGGTTTAAAATCCTCAACTACTTCCGACGACGTTTGTGCGGTACAGATCCCGACTGCCATCAAAAAGATAAATGAAATTATTAGATTTTTCTTTTTCATAATATTAATCCCAGTTATTTACATAATTCACGAATGACCTTATTCGACTAATTAAGAGGTTTAATGAAATTCATCAATTCTCTGTCGTGGTTATATACAATTCTACATTCCTTATCAAAATACATGGTGGCACCGTTTTCCGCAGTGTATTCCTCCCACGTTGGCAACATTCCTTCAACATTGGGATTACCAGCTTTTACAAAGTTTATCCAAGCAGAGCTCATTTTATCAGCTAATTCCCAGGCTTCTTCGGTATTACCGGTCCAGTCTGCCCTAAGATCAACAGTATTGAAAGCTAAAGGAATGTCCAAACCATGGAAAGAACCTTTTGAGGCATTATCAACAGCACTTTTCCATGCCAAAAAATAAACATACAATGGGGCGCCAGACTCTACTGCCCTTGCATCAGCAGTTCGTATAGTATAAGGTCTGAAAGTCTTATCAACAGAAAGTAGGTCCTGCGGTGTATAATCAGGATATGCCTTTGCAAACAACTCTACGAATTGCCCGGTTTTATCACCGTATTGTTTTGCCAGGCGTTCTTGTGCCTGTTCCAGGGTCAGGTCTTTTTCGCCATATGCAACGGGCATCAACTCATTCAAAGTGGAACCCATCATAAGTGGAATGTCTTTTGAAATATCGGCAAAACCCGGGCTGAACGGTTGTTGCAGCAGTACATCACCATCAGCCGAAGGTGCAAAGCCAAACATGGTTGGTGAACCGGGCTTTCTCGGACCAGAGATCTCAGCTATCGCTTCATTTCCGGCTTTTACAAGTTCAGCGTACGAAAACGTTTCCAGTTTTTCAACATCGTTTGGAGTAAGTCCCAATTTTTCAAGAACGGCCAAACCCAGTGTTTGCGATTTCTTTTTGGTCATGGTATTAATCAGCGTTCCACTCTGAATAATTGCTTTCTGAAACAATCCTTTGGCGGCCGGCATACACATAAGCGTTCCTACTTTTCCGCCGCCACCAGATTCGCCCACAATGGTTACATCAAATGGGTTTCCCCCAAAATTCTCAATGTTATTCTGAATCCACTCGAGCGCTTTCACAATGTCGAGCATACCAACATTTGCTGATTTTGCATACTTTTCGCCACATGCAGATAAATCAAGAAATCCAAGGATATTTAACCGATGATTTACCGAAACAAAAACGATATCCCCTTTTTTTGCCAAGGCTTCACCATAGGTCATAGGATCGTTGCTGGCGCCAATGTGAAATCCGCCACCATGTAACCAGAGCATTACCGGGCGCTTTTTACCATCATTAAGGCCCTTTGTCCAAACATTCACACTAAACAGTTCCTGTTCGTTTTGAACGGAATCAGGATACCATGGTGCTACTTGTCTGGCAACAGGCCCAAAGTTTGTACATTCACGAATTCCGTCCCAGGCATCCGGATTCTGCGGAGGCATAAATCTTTCAGCCTTGGCGTAGGGTATGCCTTTAAAAGCATAAACACTGTTGTTAATACTCCCAGATATATCACCATGTGTGGTTTTAACCTGCAATTCCTGATTGTTGTTAGTTTTAGGCGTACAAGCCGTAAAACAAAATCCGGCTGTCAATAAAATTGCCATTAAAATGGGTAGAATTTGATACTTCATGATTTGTTTGTTGAAAGTTTATGTTTTACTGTTTTAGTCCACTGTTTGTAATCCGGAAATAATCGAAAGCCACGTCAAACGGCGAATCCGGTTTTGTTGTGTCGGAATCAAACCAGAACGTACTTTTCATATAGCCGGTAATAATCCCGTCGCCTACCATTAAACCTGTTTTTATGTCTTCTAATGCCAGATCTGCAGTTCCCAGGATTTCGAAATTCTCGCCATCCAACGAATACGAAGCCGTATAAATACTTCCTTTTTTATCGAGTTTAAGCACCAAGGCCTGGTCGCCGGTGATTTCAGTTTTCAAATTGAAAGAACCCAGCGATTTTGCAATGCCGTTTTCTTCCATCATCAAATCGATGGTTCCGGGTTGCGGCTCCCTTTGCCGTGTGGTTTTAATTACTGCACGGAACATGAGTTTTACAAAATTATCATCGTCCTGATAGGCCAGAATCCCTGCATTTTCAGGCTGAGAAGGCATTCGTGAAGCCGTCAGTTTTGTTTCCACTGTCCAGTCGTTATTGGCGCTTTGCAACAGAATGTTTTTGGCATTGTTGGTACCTTCTGAAACATCGCCAACTTCGCTGGTAATGGTCAGGCTGCCATTGTTTGCCGAAGAGCTGTGTGTTGCAGCATTTTCCCTGATCCACTGCCACTGACTACCAATTGCACCGTTAAACTCGTCGCTAACCGCTTCCACATCAAAATTGAAATAGTACGTGTTGGTTTCGAGTGTGATGTTGTCGATGAATTTCACCACTGCAGTTCCTGGAATTTGTTTTGCCTGCTGAATATCAACAGTAATTCCGTTTCCGGCAGCCGTTGCTTTTAGTTCAGGCACTTTGGTTTTATCTTTCAGCAGATAACTATAAGCTTTTACTTCTTTATCGAAGCTTTCGATGGGCTTGCCGTTTACCAAAATTGATTTCGGGTTGAGGTCGGGCATTACTTTTACAGGAAAGCTGCTTGATTCGGTTACACCGTCAACAGTTACGTAAGCAAATACCGATGCAACACCTACTCCGGTAGCGGTTATTTTACCGTTTTCATCCACGCTTACCACCGCCGGATTATTGCTTTTGTATTCAATTTCAGCTTTCGAAATATCGTAAAAACTATCGTCCGACATAGCAGCGGTTACGCTGGTTTGTGCCGTATTTCCGGGGCGCAGTATCACCTTGTCGCTTTCGGCCACTACGGTTGTTAACACCGGTTTGTACTCGCCGCTCATAATCGTCTCCAGTTCGGCTTTTATATCCTTTGAAGATGCCCCGATCTCGAAAATATAACGTCCCTGGTCGAAGGTAATTTTACCGGCTTCGGCATCCCAAAACCAAAGGTCGTCGCAATCGATATCAATAGAAACACGTTTCGTCTGCCCTGCCGGAATGGTTGCGCGTTTAAATCCTTTCAGACGTTTTATCGGGCGCTCCAATTCTGCCGGACTGTCGGGTGTTTTTACATATACCTGCACCACCTCGTCGCCGTCAACTGCACCAGTATTTTTCACGTCAACACTTACGGTAACTTTGTCGTGAGGCGTTAGTCTTGTTTTGCTGATACTGAAGCGATTGTATTCGAAAGTGGTGTACGACAATCCGTAACCAAATTCATACGAAACCGGTTTATCAAAATACCAGTAAGTTCTTCCGTTCGAGCCATCGCCACGCAAGGTGTAGTCGTTAAATCCTGGCAGGTCGTTTAACGATTTATGCCATGTAACATTCAATTTTCCACCGGGATTTACATCGCCAAATAAAATGCGTGCCATCGCGGTTCCCTGTGCCTGTCCGTTGTAGCCGGTCCAGACAATTGCGGGAATATTCGGGTTGTTTTTAAACTGCTCCACTTCTACCATTCCCATGGTTTGCATTACCACAATGGTGTTTGGATTTTCGGCAGCCACAGCCTCGATGAGTTTATTCTGATTTCCGGGCAATGTAATGGCAAAGCGGTCGGACTCTTCGCGGCCGGTAGTTTGATCGGTTCCCACAAAAACCAGCACCACATCTGCAGTTGCAGCCATTTCAAGTGTTTCCTGATCGGTTGCAGGACTTTCGGCTTCGCGGTAAACCAGTACCAGCGTTTGCGGCCCTGAAATTCCCAGCGTATTGATTTTTACCGCCACATTTTGCGGGCGGGAAAATCCCCGGAATCCACCGCTTTGCTGAACGGCCTCAATTTTTTGAGTTGCCAGAATATTTCCGGTTGCCGAGCTAACACGCACTTCAAGCAAACCACCGTTCCCAGAGGCTGCCACGTTAAAGCGGATGGAATCGATGTCGGTAATATCCACATTGTCGTAAGCTGTCCAGTCGCCATCTTTTACACCGCGAATTGAGGTTCGTCCAAAACGTGCAGCCACAATTAATCCGGGTGCCGAATCATCATATTTTGTAGCATCGAATTCGGCCACTACTTCGCCGTTTCGTACGGTGGAAAAACTGTTCATTGTCAGAAAATCGGTATTTCTATCCGTATTTCCTGTTGATGCTGAAACCACTTCAATTTCGAGCTTATGTTCTTTTATATAATTCTGAATTCCTAAAAGCGGCGAGATACTCAAATGAGGTTCAATTGGACCAGAGTAATCACCCAGTTCCACCTTATCGGCCTGTGGTCCCAGTACCGCAATTTTTTTGATGTGTTTGGTATTTAGTGGTAATGCTTTTTCGGCAGGTTTAACGGTTACCTCATTTTTTAGCAGAACCGGTGTTTTTGTAGCTATTTCAATGGCCAGATCGTTGTGCGAAGGATCATTCACAATATCCGGTTTTATACCTGCGTACGGTACAATTTCTGCCGGGTCGAACTCGCCCAAACGCATTCTGGTGGTAAAAATATTAATCAGTGCTTTATCGATATCGGCCTGCGTCATCATACCTTTTTCCAAAGCATTCAAAGCATGGTTTTGATACACACCACCACAGTCGGTGTCAACTCCGGCTTTTAAACCCAGCGCCGCTGCTTCTTCATAACTATCCGTAAAATGATGGCCGCGAACGATATCGTCGATTGCACCGCAGTCGCCTGTAACGTATCCGTCCATTCCGTAGGTTTTACGCGCTACCGTATCCACCAAATATTTACTGGCCGACATGGGAACGCCGTTAACAGCGCCATAAGCGGTCATTATCGAAGGTAAATTGTAATCGCGAATCAGCGTCCGGTAAGGAAGCAGGTAAAACTCGCGCATGTCGCGGTCGTCCATATCCGAGCTGCCCGAATGCCGGTTAAACTCGGTATTGTTGGCAAAATAGTGTTTGCCGCAAGGGACAGTTTTCAGGTAGGTGGGGTCGTCGCCCATTAAGCCCTGAATAAATCCTTTTCCGATTTCAGAAACCAGGAACGGATCTTCACCAAACGTTTCGGCGGTTCTTCCCCAACGTGGGTCGCGGGCCGGTTCAATTACCGGCGACCAGTAAGTCAGCGTAAAAATCAGCTCGTGGTTAAACCCACGCGCCTCGTCGGAAATTACTTTTGTTTCGCGTTTAATCAGCTCCGGGTCCCAGGTTGAACCCACCGCCACACTGTTTGGAAACGAAGTGGCTGTCATTCCGCTGTTGTTGTTTCGGCCCATAATTCCGTGCAGCGCCTCGCCCCATACATCGTAATGGTTTACGCCAAGCCGCGGAATTGGTGGCATGGTATTTCCCAACTGACTTTGTTTTTCTTCGGGAGTCATCCGCGAAACAAGGTCGATGGCCCGCTCTTTAAACGAGTAAGCCGTGTTGAGGTAAATGGGTTGCTTCGCTATTTGGTTTTGCGGAATAAATGCCAGCGCCAGCAGCGAGAACAGTATTAAAATCAGGGATGTTGATCGTCTGAGATTCATAACGTCCGGTTAAAATTATTTAATGGGTATTTCGATTTGTGTAAACGAATGCGCAGGAAAACTGTGTTTTAATGTATTTCCTTTAAAACTTATCTGTTCTGATTCTACCCGAATAGGCTGCGCATCTTTTGTATTTCTTGTGTCGATTGATTCAGCATTGATCAGGCTTGCCGTTGCTTTTCCGGCGTATTCACCGCTCTGCAGATCGATGTTTGTTTCAATAGCATCGGTTTCGTGGCGGTTTACCACATTTACAATCACTTTGTTCTCTGCTTCGTTCAAAACTGCTGTTACATCCAGGTAGGAAATATCTTTGAAAACCTCATTATCATAATCATCGCAAATGGTTTTTACATCGAGCGCGGTGCCCAACGCATTGTGCGAATACAACGAAAAAGTATGGAAGACCGAGTTTTTAAAATCTCCTTCGGGAGAATTGCCTACTAAGTTGGTAATCATGGTAATGTTGGCCATTTTCACCACATCGGCATGACGGATGAAAGAATTCAAATGCTGCGCAAGCATCAGCGAACTAAGCAGCCCTCCAAAACCCGGAGAATATTCATCAAACGAAATATAAACCGGACGTTTGGTTTCCGATTTTACCATGGCTTTTTTGATGAGTGCCTGTGTAGTTTCAATTTTTTCGTCAATATCGAGTCCCAATGACATGTGGTCAGAAAAAACTTTGTTTGACCGACCGCCCGGCAGTGCTTCGGTTGCATATCGATGTACCGACAAATAATCAATCTTTCCGATAATTTTATCCAGCACATACTCGTTCCAGTCTACCCACTCGTTTCCAGGGCGGTACAAGGAAGCGCCCGAAGCCACAAGCTTGATGTCTTCATCCAGCAGGCTGATCAGTTTGCCGGCTTCAAGTGCCCATTTACAATAGTCTTCGGCACTTTTTTGTCCCATTTGCCACGGACCATCAATCTCATTGCCTAGCCCTACATATTTTACATTAAAGGGTTTTTCGTTGCCATATTTTATCCGCAGATCGGCGTAATAGGTTCCTGCTTCGCCGTTGCAATATTCTACCCAGTGGCGGGCATCGTCGAGGGTTCCCGTTCCGCCATTTACACAAAGGAAATTATCGGCCCCGATCAGGCTGCATAATTTGGCGTATTCGTCGGTTCCCATATGGTTACTTTCAATTTGTTTCCAAGCCAAATCCATTTTTGCCGGACGCTGGTCTTTAGGCCCGATTCCGTCTTCCCAGTTGTAGCCAGAAACAAAGTTTCCTCCTGGCCATCTCACGCTTCTTACATTCAATTGTTTTACCAACTCGATAAAATCCTTGCGGAAACCGTTTTCATCAGAGTAAGGCGATTCCGGATCGTAAATACTTCCGTAAACGACCGTTCGAATAGGTTCAACAAAAGCACTGTAAATGTTCGGATCGATGGCATCAATCTGCCGGTCTAAATCGATTTTTATTATTGCTGCTTCCTGTGCAAAAAGTCTTCCAGTGATTATTGAGAAATTAATCAGACATAAAAAAATGATGTTTATTTTTTTCATAAGTTTTGATTTTTGTTTTCCTAAAGAAGTTCCGGTTTAATTTTTCTGATTTTGATTGAACTCACTACTAACCATCGGTTATGGTTCTTTCAATATGGAAAGCATCTTTTCTCCATAGCGTTTTCCCAGCATGCGGTAACCTTCGGCAGTAAAGTGCAGGCCATCGCCACGTTGCGGGCATCCAACTGATGGGATTACATAGGCATTGGGAATTACATTGGGCAGCGTGGCAATAATTTTATTCATACTTGCGCAAGAGCCACCCTGGTCATCGCCAACTACTTCTCCGGCCAATAAAGGCACATTGTCGGCCTGAAGGCCAAGATCGGCGAACAGGTTGTCATATACCACTTTTACTTTCTGCGTCCATAACGAATCGCCGGTGTTGGACTCTCCCTGATGCAATAAGATTCCTTTTATAACACCATCTTTTTGAGCCAGCTTTGCCATTTCAACCAAACGGCTATACGGGTCGTTGTCATAAGGTTTTAGCATACCCATCATCCATCCGGGAGCTGTTTCCACGTACGATTCGCAACTATCCTTGTCGAACAATTCGATTTTACAACCACCAACGGCAACATTGATAACGCCAAGCCTAACATTTTCGGGAAGGTTTTCAAGCAGCGTTCTTCCAAAATAATCTGCAGGCGTTAATCCTGTGCGGCAACGACATAAAGGTGGTACTGCCTGGTACCATTGTCCCTTTTCCCTTCCTAGATCCGGACAATCAACCGCTGACATCATCAGAAAACGATCATCGATATTTAGGGAATCCTCGTGTTCCAGGCGTGCGTTTCCTTCCATGTTCGACTGCCCGAAACAGAGATAGATATGAAAATTCGGGTCCTGTGAATATCCTTTTAAGTGCAACAAAAAAGCACTTACAATTACAAGTAGACTGATTTTAAGTTTCATCTGTATTTCGTTTTACTGGTTTAAAATTTATTCTGAAATTGTATCGCTGATTTTGAAGAAATCAATATCGACGTATCCTCCTGTATTCTTCGTGGCATAGTTAAACAGCCCAAAACGATAACCCATAAAATGTTCCATCAGGGTATATTCCATTTTTAACGGGCCGCCAATTGCCGTCCATATTTTTCCGTCAAGGCTGTAATAAAACCGGGCAGTATCTTTTCTGTCGCGGAAATCGCAGTCGATTTTTAAGTACACTTCGTTTTGTGTTAGCGGAAGACTTTCCATTTCAACTGGTGTATCGGTTTCGTTGCTTATCATGTAAATGAATTTCTCTCCATCTATCATCTTTACGCCTACCTGTCCGTACTTTCGTTGCAAGGCGCACAATCCGGCAAAATCGCCATCCTTCATGTTTGATGCATCCATTAATGTATTGGCCGAACTTACAGGACCAAAAGTTCGCTGAGTAAGGGTGTTTCTTGCATAAACAAAGCTGTCGTCAACACGTCCTGTGGTAAGTCGTAAATATCCTTTGCGGTCGCGAACCGACCAAAGTTCATTAACCGGATTATGATTCCACTGCCAAACCAGTGGCAGATCAGGATCGTTCTTTTTACGGGTAAATTCATCGGAGTTCACAATTCCAGGAATTAAACCTTTGCTTGCCGGTAAATCCAGTTCATCGGGAACTTTTCCATCAACACCCAAAACAGGCCATCCATCTTCCCATTTCACAGGTACTAAGTACGGAATGCGGCCTACCGAACCATAATCGCGGAACAGAAATGAAAACCATCTCCCGTCGGGCGTGTCGATCAGTCCGCCCTGAGCAACACCTTTATCCTGCAAAGCCAGGCGACCTTCCCACGGACCATTAATATTATCGGCCCGGTGAATAACAACCGAACGCATGCTTCCACGCGGCCAGGTAATGTTAAACAGGTAATATTTTCCATTTGCTTTAAAAAGTTGCGAACCTTCTGCTGGCAACATGATATTGTTGCCAGCCGGTGCACTTGCATTTTCAATCAATACCTTTTCTGTTCCTTCCTTAACACCCGAAAAATCAGGTTCCAGTTCGGCAATCATTAATCTTCCGGCTCCCCAAATCATATAAATTTTGCCATCGTCGTCGAAAAACAAGGTATTGTCGTGCAAACTTGGAGAAAATTCGTGTCTCTTCCATTCGCCTTTTTCAATGTCGTTTGTTGAGAAAACATATGTTTTACCGGTTGTACTCGAAAAGGTTGACACATAATAGGTGTCTTTGTGGTATCGGATACAGCTCGCCCACGATCCTTTTCCATAGGCGCGTTTTTCGTTATCAAGATTCATAGCATCATTGTCTGCCAGCCTATCGTAAGCATAACTCACCATCTCCCAGTTTACCAGATCCTTCGATTTCATAACCGGTACTCCCGGCGCCATGTGCATGGTGGTGCTACTCATGTAATAATTATCGCCAACGCGAATCATCGAAACATCGGGTACATCGGCGTGGATGATGGGATTATTAGCTTTTTGAGCTTGTACCAGACTGGTTTGAAATACCGCCAGCACCAGAATCAATAAAAAAGAAACATATTTTTTCATACTATTAAAATTGTTAGTTTTCAAAGGTATAGTATGGAACTCACGATGAATTTTAATTATGCTCTTGGGTGAATTTTAGCAAATTAGAATTCATGGTCGTTTCATAATCTTATAATTTAATTCTCAATCAAATTCCTTAGTGTTTTAGCTTAGCCCGTAATAAGCGAATCTCATACACTGCGCCTGCCGTATTCCCGGGAAGCGCTTCAAACTTTATGCGTACATTGCTTTTGTCTTCAACCATCGAATTAGGAATTGGATACACGATATCCTTAAAGGCGGAAATCTCCCAGCGCCTGGTGTTATCTTCGGTTACCAGTTTTTCATCGTCGATATAAATATTGAATTTGCGGCCTCCCCACTCTGCTCCCCAGTAACGCACCAGCAAGCTGAGGTTTGTTTCGGAGTTGGTTGCAAAATCGTAACTAAAATAACCACCTCCGGCGGCCTCGCGGAAGAATTGGTTTTGGTTATTTCCCGACCTCGATCTTTCCTGTTGCATGTCATGATCTGTTTCTGGCTGTTGTTCGCCGGTAGCCACATAATCAACAGTTCTTTTTTCGATGGCCAGCTTTGCCTGTTCGTTGGCTGCAAGCGAGTCCACATAAGCCTGATAACCATCGTTGGTTAAAGCGAGCCAATACATCATGTACCTCGAATCGTGAATCTGACTGAACGGTTCAAGCGTCAAATCCATTGGATTCACCATCTTCACATTCAGCTTAAAGTGAAGCGGATTCCCCTCAATCGGCTCCAGTTTGTCGCCCAGATTCTCCATATCGTCTTCCACCAGGATCGGTGCCTTATCAACCGGCAAATATTCGCCACCTGAATATTGTCCCCAGCGGCCATCGTCAGCAATCAATCCCCTCAAATCTTCGGTTCCGGTTTTTGCTCCCAGCAAAATTGGCCCGTGCATAAACGCAATGTATTCGGGCACATTTGGTAAATGCTCGATGGTACTTTGCATGGGCAATTCAATTACTACTTCATCGCCTTTTTCCCATTTTCGGTCGATAGTAATGTATGACGAAGGATGAGCAGTATATTCTACCGCTTTGCCATTTACTTTAATTCTTAGTGCTCCTTCTTTTACCCAAGCCGGGTACCTTACTTTTAAATTGAACTTAGAAGTACCTTTTGTTATGGTAAGTTTTGTTTGCTCTGCAAACGGAAATGTTGTTTCCTGTTTTAGTTGAATGCCTTTTTCTTTCCAGTTGAGTTCCGAAGCCACAAACAAATTCAGGTACAAGTCGTCATCAGAGTGCGTGTAAATAAAACGGTTGTACTGTCCGTGGTTTTCCATACCAGTACCTACGCAACACCACATGGCCTCGTTTGGTGCCGAATACACCCGGTAATGACGTGGCCGCGCCGGAGTAAAATACACATAACCGCCGTGCTCGGGGTGTTGTGTGGAAAGAATGTGGTTGAATAGGGTACGTTCGTAATAATCAGCATATTTGGCCTCGGGATAAACACGGAATAAATCTTCAGTAAGTTTGAGCATGTTATACGAGTTGCAAGACTCAGGCCCGTCGTTTACATGTACAAAATCGATACACGAACTTTCACTTGGAAAGTGCTCGCGGCGGCTGTTTCCGCCAAATGCCAGCGACCGGTTTTGGGTAATGGTTTCCCATGAAAAGCGTGCCGCCTCCAGGTATTGTTCATTATCATCTAGCTCGGCAATGCGCCCGAAACCAATAAATTTTGGGATCTGTGTATTTGCATGGTGATTATCAAGATTATCGATATCTTTTGATAAAGGCTCCAAAAATTCGTTATGTGAATAGCGTTTTGCTGCATTCAGGTATTTTTCATCGCCGGTAATCTGGTAGGCATCAGCGTAAACTTCATTCATTCCTCCATGCTCCATGCCCAGCATTGTTTCCATCTGCTCGTCCGACAAACCTGCAGTCAGATCGATTCCCCAGTCGCAGAACTTCAGAAACAAGTCTTTGGCCTCTTCACTTTCGCCATAAAGCCAGGCATCGCGCAAACCGGCATACATTTTATGCAGGTTGTAAAAGGGAGCCCACGAACCAAAATACACTCCAAAATCGCCTTTTTTGAATGTTGACCAGAGTTTGGCACTATTCGGGAAACCGCCAACATAACCAACTCCCCATTTGGGGTTGTTTACCGCATTGGCTTCCTGGCATTCTTTTAACTCTTTTAGCATATAATCCATTCGGCGCTTGCACTCCTTATTACCTGTTGCGGCGTAGTTCATTGCCATAGCCGATAGGTAATGACCGCCAACATGACCGTCTAATCCGTCCCAGTTCGGATAGGTTGGTTTGCGAGGTTCCAACCCGGCTTCCTTACGGTATGGTGCCAGAAAACGATCTACATCGTATTTCAGCAAAACCTCTATATTCAGGTCGCGCGCTTTTTTAAACGGGCCATCAAGCAGTTGAACGTCGCTTAAAGGAAATTCGTTGGGGTATAGTTTTGTTTGGGCACACAAATGCTTCGTATCAGTGAATACAAATGATACAATTAGCAATATGTATAAAAGTTTATTCATGGTTTAATCTGTTTTTATAGTTCTTTCGTTTTCTTTTTACTATACCGACTTTGCTCACAAAACCTTGTAAACCCCAATTATTACATAAGGCTCTTCATTGGGTTTTAACTGAGGCATTTCGAGTGTTCCTAAAAATATAGCGTGGTTTAAATAATCGTACGAACTTTCTACGGGCGCTTCAATGTCGATCACCGATTTTACATAAAAGCCGCCTTCCTCTCCTTGTGCTGGAGTATGCATTAACGCTTTGTTTAGAATTTGCAGTACCGTGCCGTCATCTGTCTTCATTAAATAACGAGCATACAGTTCGGTATCGCCATCGGGACGAACCAATTGCCAGTCTTCGCCACCGGGCAAAACTTCGCCTTTTATTTTTGGTCCGCTAAATGTGCCGCCGGTGATAGGAATTACCCGTCGTGTTCCCCGTTTACTTTCGCCAACGTTTATCATTGTACCAATTTTTACATTGGCCTTCCACATCAGTTCGGTTTTAAAATCACGGTAAATGTCTTCGCTGTTTTCAGGACTACTGTTCTGGGCAAAACCATTTACAGCAATAACAAGCAGCAGCGCGAGGGTTACTGTTCCTAATGTATTTTTATAAAAGTTAAATTTCATAAGCTACTGTTTTAATTGTTTCCAACCACAACAACTTTCTTTCTACCAACTATGTAAATCCCTTCTTTCAGCCCTTTTGTTGCCTCAGATCTTTTTACTTGCGAGCGTATTCTTGCACCGGTAATGGTGTAAACATCCACAAATTCCGGTTCTGAATCGATCGGAAAAAGATCATCTATTCCGGTAGGTTTTGCGTAACTTTCGTCGTTAGTGAGGTATACATCATCAATGATTAGCGGGCAACCACCACTTGACCAGAAACCAACGTAATAAATTTGCGACGGATCCATTTTGGTTGTTGTCTCGTCTTTGTACATATTGTCGAGCGAAACCACTACCTGGTCTTCGTTACCAATATCATATATTCCAGGTGTTGTCCAGTAACTGTTTTCATCGTATAAACGGAATGAAAACCCACAGGCATTTGTATTTCCAAGTTTCACCACCAGGTATTTATAGTTTGAAAGATCGACACCGTTACTGTAGTACCAGCCTCCAAAACCATATTGGCCGGTAATGAGCGTTCCGCTTGTTTCGTCAAAGCTTCCGTTTTCCCAGATATTGGGATTAAACACTTCGTTGGTTAACGGGAATGTGCTGGCATTAACCTGTACAGTTGCCTGCATTTTATTTCCGCCCGGTCCGGTATAAGAAATTACGATATTTGCTTCACCGTCCTTAAGTGCATGAATCCGGCCCCTAAACGCCTGCACAATTTCGGGTTTGTCAATTGTGTATTCTGCCAGAGAGCTGATGTTCTCCGTGTGTCCGTCGGCAAAAACAGCGTTTACTGTTAAACTTGTTGAACTGCTTGTCATCACCGATAAGGCCTCGCCATTCTCAACAATCAGATCAGTGAGCGTTAAATAGTCTTCTGATGCCCCTTCAAAATCGTACTCCTGCTTGTAGTCCTTAAACCATTGATAAATAGGCCACGGACAAGCTTCAGGATCATTCAAAAAAGTATATTCTTCGCCAGCTGCCGGAGCAATGCCTGTAAAATCGTCCAGCAGATCAGGGCTGGTAAAAAGCAACCAGCTTACATTGCCACATTCATCGGTAATTTTTTTAAAGTTGGCACCAAAACCTTCGCCGCCTGCAGTGCCGGTGATGTCTTTTCCCCACGAGGACTCGTATTTCTCCGGTGCCCAGTCCATTTCGGTTACCATAATCGGGGCAAAATCGGCCACCGGCTGAACCTGTTCGTTCCAGCCTCTTTGGAAAGGCTCGTATCCGTTTCCGCTGTTAAACCAGCCCGGATAAACATGAACGGCATAACCAATATTTTCCCCTTCGATGGGGTTAATAGCATAACCCGCATATTGCGACTGCCATCCCAGCCCCGGTATCCAAAGTATGTTATCCGTGCTGGCTCTAATGGTATCAACAATGGCCTGAAAATAGGTTTTCAGATTATCGAAATGCCCCTGCGTTCCTGATCCGTATGTTCCGTCAGGTCCAAGTATTTTAATAGGCTCGTTGGCCAACTCGAACATGATGTTCGGATTATCTTTCAATTTCGGATGTTGCGCTACAATATCCCACACTTTAAGCAGGTATTCCTGGTAAACGCCACCAACTTCAATGCTATCGGGGCATACTCCCGGAGGACGCATCACCACATACAAACCTTTTGTAACCGCATATTCGGCCATGGGCACAAAAACCTCATCGAGGTATTTTACAAAACGGGTTTCGCTAAAACATTCTTCACCTTCGTAACGCCCCTCGCAACCAGGCGTATTGCTCCAGTACGGATCCATGTGCAAACGCACAAAGTTCATTTCCCAACCAGCTGTTAAAATATCATCGATAATCTGCTGATTGTAATTCAAACACGCTTGAACATCGTAGTTATTCCATTGGGTATTTTGCTCGTTAAACCAGGGCGAATAGGTTTGTGCAAATCCATGCAGATTTACAACGTGCCCGGTAGAATCTTTTAAATAACGTCCTTCTACATGAAGTTTTGGCATAGGCATTCCCTCCCATGCCAACAAATGATTAATTGGCATAAAAATCATCAACACCACGCACCACACTAAAATCTTCTTCATCTGTATCTCCTCTGTCTGTTTTTACTTGATTGAAATTTTATAAGTCTCTTAATTGAATTGCCACCAGTCGAAATTGAATAAGTCTTTGTCTTCTCCCTTAAAAACCAGGTAAACATCGTGAACACCTTTGGCCTCCTTCATTTTGGTTGAAAGCGTTTTCCAGTTTTGTTCTCCTCCGGTTCCGGTAACCGAAAGAACGCCTAATAACTCACCGTCTTTTTCATCGATGCGGATTTCAATACTTCCTGATTTAGCGGTAGCAACACCGGCTTCAAACTTTTTAGCTCCTTTGCCCAAATCAACACTTCGTATTTTTATAAAATCGTTGTTATCGATATTGCTTACATAAACACCAACTGTTTCATCCGATTTTGTTTTCAGTCCTTCCGACCAGGCAATGGTTTCGGCTTCAACACGTTTAAACGGATTCAGGTTTTCAACACTTTTGGTAACGCCTTCCTGTGTGGGAACAATTAGAGGAATGGTTCCGTCGGTATTGTATTCAAACTGTTCCACACTTGTTGATCGTTTAAATCCTTCGCCCCCCGATAATTCCTGGCTGTGATAGAAAAAATAAGAGTTTCCTTTAAAATCGATAATCCCTGAATGGTTTGTAAAAGCCAGGTGTGGCGCTCTTTCCATAACAAATCCTTTGTAGGTCCATGGTCCTTCAGGCGATGTTGAAGTTGAGTAGGCAATGTACTCGGGAATACCGGCAGCGGCATAAACCATGTAGTATAAATTGTTGCGTTTGTAAAACCAGGGGCCTTCGGTATAAGAAGGACCGGGTTTACCATCGCGGCCTTTGTGCGAACCAAACGCTTCAGTAGTCATTTCTGTTGAAACAACTCCATTTTGCCCGATACTCTGGTCGTATGAAATCATATCCTCATTCAATTTCACGTACCACAATTTTGGATTCCCCCAGTACAAATACGCCTGGCCATCATCGTCGACATACACGGTAGGATCAATGTCCTGCCAGATGTGATCCGTTTCGATCAAACGTTTTCCGAGCGGGTCGGTGAATGGACCAGTTGGAGAATCGGCAACCAATACCGAAACGCCTTCTCCGTGTATAGGAACATAGAAGTAAAATTTTCCGTTTCGCTCGATGCACTGTGGTGCCCATGCGCCATTTGTTTTATCGAGCCATGCAAAACTTTTCAGCGAAGCCACTGCACCATGATCGGTCCAGTTTACCATATCGGTTGACGAATAACATCGCCAGTCGTACATCGTAAAAAAGTTATTTACTGTTGAATCCTCGTCGTGACTCGTATAAAGATATACCGTACCGTCGTATACCATTGGTGCCGGGTCGGCAGTGTAATAAGTTTGAATTATAGGGTTTTGCGCGTAGCCCATCGTTGCAAGAAACAATGCGATGAATAAAACCAGGCTAAACTTTGTTTTCATTTTAATTGAATTATAATACGGTTAAAAACTTAATTTACTATCACTTTGCGGGTTATAACATTACTTTTGGTATCGGTAATCCGAACCAGGTACAATCCTTTTGTATAGCTGTCTATATTAATATTTATCAGCGGCTCAGAACTTTCCAGCGAATGTACCAGCACACCAATACTGTTGTAAACCGAAACTTTGTAAGGAGCTTCAGTATATTCGATATTTAAAACTGTTGTTGCCGGGTTCGGGAATACTCTGAGTTCGTTATCAAAGTCTTTTTCAAGCTCGATTCCAACCTGGGTATCCGGGCTACCAATTTTCTCAGGCCCAAATGCTTCGGCAGAACTTCCATCGGTGGCTTTCAAGCTTCCCGGAAAGTAAGCTACTGTATTGTAGTCATCTGTGTTAACATTCCTGTCAAGCTGCAGAAGAATAGCCTTATCGTTATACGGGTCAGCCTCTACAGCGTCGAGCCCGATTCCATCAGTTGAAAAGAATTTAAACTGGCTTCGAACCAGTGAGCTGTTATCGATAGACTTATCAAATTCGAGTTTTACCAAATTATCAGCTTCCAATGTGGCGTTTAAAAGCTGAGGCCCTTTTAGTTTTGCATTGCTTTCATACAGCGTAAAAACCGAATCTTCATTCTCTTTGAGGCATGGTATCGTAAAAACTTTCACGCTATCGCCAAAAGCCACTTCAATTTCGTAATCGCCATAGTAGGCGTTAAAATCCAGGGGGCTGGTGCTGCTAATTTGCGAATCGAAATTGGTAGCCCACAACTTTTTGGTGTAATACAACAAGGTGTCGGCAGCTAATTTTGGCGTGTAATCCCAATTAAAATAGCCTGAACTCGGACGCCAGCCACTTTCGTCGTTAGAGTCTCTTAAAACCCAGCTTATCATTCCGTTAACCGATGGGTGCGAAAATGCGATTGTCAATACTTTAATAAGATCTTCGGCCTGTTCTTCTTCGGTGAGATTACCACCAAAGTCATACTCTGTTAGCCTGATTGGCAACCCGGCCTCTGCAATAATGTTGATATTTTTAACCAGTTCATCAACGTTTGGCCGGCAACAGTCCCAAAAATGCGCCTGCATACCTACTCCGGTAATTGGTCCTCCGTTTTCAATAATTTCAAGGATTAAATCGCGGTATTCTGCGGCTTGTCCCCAATTGTATTCTACATTGTAATCGTTTACATACAGGTCAGCATCAGGATCGGCAGAACGTGCCCATTTAAAACTGTTCCAGATAATGGAATCGCCATGCGTATTTCGCATCCAGTCGGCATGACCGGATAAAGGTTCATTAACAACATCGTATTCTGATATCAGCCCCTTATAACGCGAAACATCGCGGATTACTCTCATTTTACAGGTATCAACAAATGCCTCTGTGGTTGGCAGGTTTCGAACCCAGTCGGGGGTTGAATGGCCATCATCGCCTCCCCAAAGTAAATTGTGGCCCCTAAGCTTCCAGCCTACTTTTTGGGTCCAGCGGAGCGCATTCTCGAAATTGGAATAATTAGGGGTAGAATGATTGGGCTGAACACCACTCCATTTGAACGAATTACCCGTAACTCCGTAATTAAAATACTTGTACATGGTTGCCTTCATCCACTGTTCACCTGAGGCAACTGTATTTACATCAGGATCGAAAAATCCCTGCTCGCTCTGATAGGAATTCCCATCGCTGGTGGTTAATTCCGGGCCCCCGCAATTGATTCGTGTTACCTGTGTCCCTCCAATTTCCTCCAGTTGAATTCCTTTAATTGCAACATTATCGGTAACGGATGTTAATTCAATATTTATTTGGTTATCGGTGGCCAAAATGGTGAGTGCCGTATCAACAGCTATATTTTTTCCTCCGGCCTCGGTATAAACATCGTAATTCTGGAGAAATAATTGGTTTTCTACCTTAACATTAATAATCCGCGAATTACCTGAACCAAAATATATCTCAGCAAATTTTAAAGTAAGCTTATAGTTTTTACCGCTTTCTGCCGGAATAGCATATGCCAGGTAATCACTCCACCGTTCGGATTGGTATATTTTAGCATCGGTAACGGCCTGAACAGCAGCCGTGGTGCTGTATGAATTTCCCATGCTTGCTTCTCCTTCATAAAAATCGAAAGCCATCCCAAAGGGAAATTCGTGTTTTTTCATGCGCACCGAAACGTCACCTGTAAACGGGTTGCCGTCTTTATCAATTATTTTAATACCAAAATCGCCTTTCCGAAGTGTATCAATTCTTTCCTGCGCATCCCGATACCAGGCTGCATACGACTGAGCCTTAGTTTCTTTCCCTAAAATAAGCATTGCAGCGAACAGGAAAACTAGGTATATAACTCGTCGCTGAATGTTCTTTGTATAATTTCTATTGTATTTCATCTACTTCTATCGTCTATTGTTAATGGAGATCCCCAACTTCGGGCATACTCCACCTCTGTTCACTGCCACATCATTTTTGATGAAGCAAAATGCGTAAACAGGATTACTGAATAGTGACTGTCTGTTTCTTTAAATCGTTTGCACCTGAACTGTTTCCGTACAGTACTTCATACTGCCCCGATGTCACAGTCATTTTTCGTTGTGCCCAATCGTAAAATTCAAAAGAAGACGGTGGTAAATCAATCACTGCATCCTTCGATTTCCCTTTGGCAACTTCAATGCGTTTAAAGCCCTTCAAGGTTTTAAGCGGCCCCTCAATATCATTTACTTTACGCACGTAAACCTGAACGATTTCGGTGCCGTCGTAATCTCCGGTATTGGCAACCGGAACTGTTATTTGAATGGTTTCATCGGCACTAACCGTCGATTTACTTAGGGTGGCTTCACCAATTTCGAAATTGGTATAACTCAGGCCATGACCAAAAGGAAACAAGGCATCTTCCATGTAACGGTATGTGCGCCCCTTCATCGAGTAGTCCTCAAAATCATTCAGCTGATCAGAACTTTTGTAGAAAGTAACCGGTAGTTTTCCCGAAGGATTATAATCGCCAAAAAGCACATCGGCGATGGCCTGACCGCCCGATTCGCCGGCATACCAGGCTTGTAAAATGGCATCGCAGGTTTCAGTTTCCGGCGTTAAAGCTATGGCTGAGCCAGAACAGTTTACAAAAACTACTTTTTTGCCTGCGTCTTTTAAAGCCTTCAAACAGTTTCGCTGAACGGCGGGTAAATCGATATTGGTACGGTCGCCTCCTTTAAAACCGGGGTATGAAACCGGCATTTCTTCGCCCTCCAAGTTACCTGAAAGCCCACCAACAAATACCACCGTTTCAATGTCCTTAAGTTTTTTTATGAGTTCGGTATAATCCACATCCACTTCTTTTCCGAAGTTAAACTCAATATTGGCCTGCCAGTTGTTTAACTGCGCATAGCGAATTTCGATTTTGTATTTTTTACCGGCCTCCAACTGATATGGAATTCTCGAAGGAAGTGTTCTCCAGTTGTCGTATTGGGAAATTGTTTCGCCGTTAACCAACAATTCATAATGTCCGGTGGCACCGCCTTTAAACACAATTTCCTCGGTTGATTTGGCAGTAAATTCTGTTTCGTAGATGGCCGAAAATCCTTCCAGTTTAACGCCCGAAGCAAATTCGTGCTGTCCGGCTGTGGTCTTTTTAATCGGATTTACAATTTGGTCAGTTGTTACTACCTCTCCTTCATGGTCGGGGTTGTTCCAATACCTTGCTTTAATTCCCGGTTTCCCTTCGAAACTACACTGGTTAAAATAACTTTCGGTTACTTTATCTTCCACCAAATCACAAGCTTTATCGTATAGTATTTTTTGCTCCGGAAGTTTGGTCTTTATGCCTTCCAGAATAGAAATGGTACGAACCGGTGTTCCGTTGTAGTTTCCCCACAACATGGGTTCGTCGTTGGCATTGGGGCCAATCACAGCAATCTTTTTTGTCTTCTTTGATAAAGGCAACACCTTATTTTTATTCTGAAGAAGTGTCATGGTTTGCCGGGCCATGTCGAGTGCCAGTTGGCGGTGTTTTTCGTTGTTTAAAACCGATGGAGGAATTTGAGCATACGGGACAATGGCATCGTCGTCGAAATCGCCCAAATCAAAACGCCCGGTTAGCAAACGCACCACGCTTTTATCAATAACTTCTTCTTTTATCAGGTCGCGTTCAACAGCTTCCGGAAGATTCATATATGGATAATTTTCCCAAACACATTCCACATCGGTACCGGCCAAAACCGCTTTTGAGGCTGCATGCACCGCATCGGATGAAACATTGTGTGTTGTAAAAAAATCGGTAACAGCGCCGCAATCTGAAACTACCATATACTGATAGCCCCACTCGTCGCGTAAAATTCGTTGCAATAGCCGGGTGTTTCCGCAACAAGGTTCATCGTCGAGGCGCTGATAAGCACACATTACCTGGCGCACATCGGCATCCTGCACCAAAGCTTTAAAAGCGGGTAAATAGGTTTCGTACAATTCGCGCGGGCTAATGTCGTTCAGGTTGAGCTCATGACGGCTCCATTCCGGGCCCGAGTGCACGGCAAAGTGTTTTGCACAAGCCAGCAGTTTGCGGTATTTGGCATCAGCCGGGCCCTGCAAACCTTTTACCACCGAAACGCCCATGCGCGAAGTAAGGTATGGATCTTCGCCATAGGTTTCCTGTCCACGTCCCCAACGAGGATCACGAAAAATGTTTACGTTTGGCGTCCACACCGAAAGGCTCAAAAAGCGTTTGTTTTCGTTTCCGGCGTTGATCCATTCATTGTATTTGGCCCGTCCTTCATCAGAAACCGCGTCGTAAATTTCAAGCAGCAATTCGTCGTTAAACGAAGCCGCCATTCCAATGGGTTCCGGAAAAACGGTTACATTATCGTTGTTGGCATAGCCGTGCAATGCTTCGCTCCACCAGTTAAATTTTTTGATCCCGAGTCTCGGAATGGCATCCGACTGGTCGCACATCAATATTGCTTTTTCTTCAAGCGTTAATCGCGAAACCAAATCTTTTGCACGTTCTTCCGAACTTAATTCGGGATTTTGATATGGCAATACTTGGCCCTGTACGGTTATTGAAATAACCAAGGCGACAATGAATAATAGTTTATTTCTCATCCTCAGCTTTTTTACGATTTATCAGCATATTTTATTCGATTCTTGAACTTTTAACTTATTGATTGGAAGCTACTTTTTTATATGCTGGCAATATCTGCTCTAATTCAATTATAAAATTGTGCATTTCGAAATTATCATTGATCACATCACCCTTTTGGTCAATTACTACATAATGAGGAATTCCGTTGAAACGGAATAACTGGCGCAACATGTAAAACTCATCGGTCGAGATCCGATAGGTATTCTTCATATTCTGCTCTTTCACCAAATCATTATAATTCTTTTCGGGCGAGGAGCGTTGATCGGTAATAAATACAAAATCGAAATCGGGGTTGCCTTCATACTTTTTACGGATTTCCTTCATTTGTTTGATATTTGCAACACAAGGTCCACAGCTTGTAGCCCAGAAATCCACAAACAACACCTTGCCTTTGTACGGAGCAATAATTTCATTGAAAACCTCTGTGGCTGGCCCACTGGGAAGTTGTTTCGTTGTATTTGTAGTGGTTTCAGGAAATCTCTTTTCGAACAGAGCATTGCCTGTTTGAACAAGATAAGGCGTATGAATGTCCTGCCTTAAGAATGTCCAAAGTTCAGAAGCTTTCTCTTTCAATCCAGCGTTTTTGAATGCAGATTCAAGCGACCGTGTTTTGGCTATTTCATATGCCAAATTGGGCGTTAGTCCCAAGGAGTTGACAAGAATTGAATCTTTGAGCTTCCATATTTCAATATCACTATTGCCTGTTTGTGCCCGAAAAGGACCAAGGTATTTCTCTACATACTTTTGAATTTGATCATTGTACTTTTCTCCGAATTTTGTTGAGAAATCTTCCATTTGTTTCAATCTCGCCATATCATCATCGGTCAATTGTTTTTTAACAGAAATGGATAGAAATTCGCGTTCTTCTTCGGAAATAGCTATTTTCTCTTCATCGAAATATTCAAGTATGTTTTTTTGCGGTTCGGGTCTGTTACTGTTCAAATTATTAATGAATTCAGATTGGGCTTTCTGGAAAAGCTCACAATATTCATATCTGTTAATGAACTCACTAAATTCGTCGCAAATCAGCAAGCTGGGATCGTTCAATGACAGAGACTTCAAAAAGTCGTAATACTCTTCGGGAATTGGCATTTTCAGTATCTTGTTTGTACCATCTTGTTTTGCATAATAGTCACGACTCATGGTGTAATTAAACAGCTTGTTGGCATTATCGAGCTTGATTCTGTTGAGCAAAAGGGTTTGAGCTTTGGCCGAAAGCGTGTGTTCTTTCAGGTAGTTTTCATACTGATCCAAATCCTTTTGATAAGAAGCAAGTTGGTCGACTTTGAAATCGAGCGGAGCCATCGATTTTCGTTTTTTATCAAATTCATTGTAATTGAACTGGCTAGCCGGATAATTCATTAGTTCTTGGTTGATTGAAGCCAATGCGCCCCTGAACTCAATTTGATTAAACTGATAGCGAATGTTTCGACGGCGATCGAAGGTGAGAAATTCTTCCCAATCGAGCACCAGGCAAAGGGTTTGCCCCGGTTCAATATAAAAAGGAACCCCAACACGTTGATCGAAAACTACCATTGTATGCTTGGGCATTATCATCGGGATCTCGGCCTCAAAACGGCCATCAGGTTCAATCTTTATCACAATTGGGAATTCTTCCCGGGTAAGTTCGTTTTGCGCATACACAATTCCGGTAGAAAATCCAGCGCGTGGATCGTACCCTTTGATACAACCAATCAGTCGGGCTGGTTTTTCATTGAAAAAAGTAGAAAGCTGGTAATTGGGCATCGCTGCCTGGGGGGCTCTAGCCAGTTGCTCTTTCATCCATTGGTCAATGGCTGGTGAAACTGTTGTTGGTTTGCGAATTCCCGACTGTGCCGGGTCAAGCGATATTCCAAAAATATGGCTTTGATAATCAATTTTCTTTGTAGAAGCTGGCAACGGTGGAAATACGAGAACAACAGTACTGTCTCCCGAATTAGGCATCCATAATTGCTGTCCAAAAACAGCACCTTGAATGCCCTTCACTTTATATTCCTGCTTGGTCTTCGAGTCGCGGATCGCCTCATTGTCATTAAACTGAACCCACCAATGAGGGACAAATTTACAATGAATGGTAAGCAACGTAGCCGTATCGTTTAAAACTACTTTAGGTACATTATAAATTCCCGAGTTCTTGAATTCGTAAGCAGGATTTCGAATTGTTTTTGTTTGTGCCACAACCCCAAAAGAGCTGATTGTAAAGAGGAAGAGAGCGAGTAATGCTGGTTTCATATTTTATTGATTTTTTTTGTTTATTCAAGTGATGTTCGGTTCTTTTCAGGTTAGTTTATCGGTTTCAAACTGGCTGCAAAACCACCCCTACGGAGCATTTTCACGTCTATCTCAGAGTTTTGATCGACAACCATGTAGCGTGTCGAGAATTCAGAATCGTATTTTCCGTCTGCGATCAAGATCAATCGGTATTTATTTCCGTCGGGCAGAAAACCAAAGTCAAGCGTTTGTTGTCGTTCTCGTCTTCCATCCGAATTAATGCCGCCAACATACCAGTTACCGGCTTTTTTGCGTGCGATTACGGTAAACCTGCCGGGATATCCATCCAATAGTTTAGTTTCGTCCCAAACCACCGGAACTTCTTTTAAAAATGTACGCGCAGCATCGGGCAAATTCCGAAATCCTTCGGGACGATCGGCAAAATGCTGGATGCCCGATTCAAACACAACACTTAGTGCCAGCTCGTGAGCATAAGATGTAATATGCGGATATTGCGAATTGGTGAATGTTACCGGGGTATAATCCATCGACCCGACTACATTTCGGGTGTACGGCAATACGTTATTGTGTTCGGGAGCTGCAGTGGTCAATTCCGGCCCATTGTTGTACCATTCGGCTCCTCGAACGCCCTCGTACGTCATCAGGTGTGGGTAAGTACGCTGCCAGCCCCTCGGGACCAAACAACCGTGAAAATAAACCATGATATTAAACTGCGCAGCATCCTCCAAAATATCGAGGTAGTAATCGATCATGTATTGTTTCTCGCTTAAAAAGAAATCAATTTTTACCCCGTAAACTCCCAGTTTATTCAGTTTGGTAAATTCTTCCACGCGGTTTTCATGCGTTTTCATCCGGTCTACAGGAGTTGAAGTAATCCACTTAAACATGCTCGAGTTATACCACATCAGTGGCTTAAGGCCCAGTGAATGAATATAATCGATTGCATCTTCCAGGTTACCACCGTTTTCCATCTGGTCCCATTCCCAATCGAGTAAGGTGTACGGCCAGTTCATTTCGGCAGCCAGATCGGCAAATTCGCAAACAGTCTTAAAATCTTTTGTTCCGTGGTTGTGCGACCAGTAATTCCACGATGCCACACCGGGTTTTATCCAATAGGTGTTTTCAAGAACTGATGGTTTTGAAACATCATCAACCAGGGTTGATTCCACCACATCGGCCAAACTACCCACCACAATCACACGCCAGGGCGATTTCCAGGGTAGTGTAATCTGTGGCAAAGCTTCACCCTCTCCTTCTCCGGGATGCGGAAGCGTAACCTTGTATTGTTCGGCAACACTGTTGTTGTTCAGTTTTGTTGCACAGTAACTTCTATCTAAACCTGCTTCATGTATAAGATACCAAGAATCCTTTTCCGGGGTTTCGAAAAGTGCCGGATACGACCAGTTTTTCTGAACGGAAGCACTGTCGCTGTTGGCGTAAAGCCGTTCGTTTGAAAGATCGAATTCTTCCAGCCAGCGGTTTGTTTTATTGAGAATGGTATAGGTGGTTAACTCGTCCTGAATCACAAAATCACCTTCTTTTTCAGGAAATTCGTAACGAAAAGAGATTCCATCATTCCAGGCCCGAACAACTACATTCAGTTTCGATTTGTTTTCATTTTCAAAACAGAAGGTAATTTCGTTGGCGGTATTATTTCGCTGCAAACGTTTCCCGTGTAAGGCGGTATATTCTTCTTTGATCAATTGGATTGGTTCAACCTTAGTGAGGCTTAATGCCTTTGAAAAATCCTGATCGTCGCGTAGTAATCCCAAATCGATTTTTGGGATAACAGGGGTAAAATCTTCATCAGCCCGGTAATCTACTTTTAAAAACCATGCTGAAAACGCGGTGCTTTCTGACTGAGAAAGCTCAACTTTAAGTTTTTGATTTGGCGACACAACACTCATTTGTTGTGCAAAAGCCGCAGCAGCAAACAACAGGAATAGCCCGGTTGATAAAATTTTATTGGTCTGCATCTTTGGTTAGTTAAGTATTAAACTGTCATTCTAAAAACTTATTCCGGCGATGAGCCAAACAGCAACGTTGGCCCAACACCGGAACTATTTAGTAATCCAAATCTATGATCCTATTCAGGAATTGCATCGTTGGCCGAAGTTGCATACAGTCCGAGTAAACAACCTGTAAAACCACCTGCTACATCTGTAGAAAGAATATCACCTGAAACAATTCCTCCCAGGCTTTCAAAATCGGCACCATCAACAGCATAAGCAAACTCATACTTATCACCTTTTGCTGAAACCTGTAAACGTATCGGCTTGCTAAGGTCGATTTTTGTGCTGGCAATTACTTTTGAATCCATTTCACCGCGGAAACGTCTCTTAAAATTGCGTTGCAAAACCAATACATCATCATCGCCTTTTTTGGTAACACCAAATACGTAGTTTGCATTTTCGCTTTGCAAGGCCACAATTCCTGCCAGATCTTTCTCTGATTCAGGCTTGTAATCCACAGTAGCAGCATACGAAAAGCTGTTGTGCATTTGACGATAGAATAAAGTTGAAGTTGGTTTTACTTCTTTTACATTCGTTTCAAATGGATTTATCTGAACGCCACCCTTTGCTTTTTCGATGAATGCTTCACGTGGTCCACGCAAGCCAATCCAGCGTTTATCCAAATCATCCGACGAAAAATCTTCTTCATAAGTAAAGTTACCGTTCGGGAAAAATCCATCCTGGCCGGTTTTATTCTCTACACCTTTAGGCATATCAACTTTTGGTTCCATTGGAACAAGTCCGTTAACAAAAACAGGGAATTCTCCCGACCAGTCAACCGGTAAGATAAAGGTCTCGCGGCCAGTATTTACGCGTTGCTCTTCATTTGGTCGAACTGCCAGGAAAACTCCGTACCATTGGCCGTTAGGTCCTTCAACAATGTCGGCATGCCCTGCCCAATCCACTTTGTTTTCTCTTTCTCTCGGAAAATGTCGCTGCGTTAAAATCGGGTTGCTTGGTGCCGGAATAAATGGTCCGGTTGGGCTGTCGCTTTTGAAGATAACTTCGCTATGCCAGCCGCCTGTTCCACCTTCTGCACACATCAGGTAGTATTTTCCATCTTTTTTGTACAGGTGCGGTGCTTCAATCCAGATTGGTTTTTTGGACAAATCAACACCACCATCTACAATAATTTTGTCGGTTCCTTCAATAACCTGGTCCTTTTCAACATCGTATTCCCAAATTTTGATTACACGGTGACCGTTGTACAATTCTTTTCCACGATCAGGCGCATCATTATGCACGATATACGCTTTACCGTTGTCATCAAAGAAAATCGATGGATCGATACCTCCGAAAGCCAGTTTGATCGGGTCGCCCCACCCTTTTTTAGGATCTTTTGTTTTAACGATAATGTTATTCAAACCACCTGTAAAAGCAGTGGTAATCATATAAAATGTATCGTTGTACGGGTTGTAAGTAATTCCAGGAGCATAAACCCCTGCACTAATTCCACAGTCGTGCGTATCGAATGTTTCGGGATTATCCAGTACTCCACCAAGATCGGTCCAGTTTACCAAATCTTTTGAATGGAAAATTGGAACGCCCGGAAACATGGCGAACGATGAACAAACCAGGTAATAATCATCGCCTTTGCGTGTTATTGCCGGATCGGGATAACAGCCTTGTAAAATGGGGCTGTAAAATTCGCCTTCTTCAAGCGGGTATTTTTTGTACACATCATCATCGCCCTGATATACGAAATTTGAGAATACAGGGGCATTCGTGCTTGTACCTTTCTTTACGGGCTGAACACCACTTGCAACAAAAGTAAACAACATGGCCAAAGCGGTTAGCTGAGAAGTTAAACTCGTTCTAAAAATTCTTTTCTTCATTTTAATCGATAGATTTATTCTACTTTTTTCGGTTAATTTTTGTGCTGCACACTGATTTTGCTACTTAAAAAGTAACTGGGCAAAATTGTATAAGCTGTCTTTCCAAACTTTAAAATCGTGTTGCCCTTCAGGAATCACATAGTAATAATGATCAATGTTGTTTTCGCTCATATAATCGTGTGTTCGCTTGCTAAAACTGAACAATCCGTCTTTATCGCCACACGAAATAAACAGCAGGTTCAGTTGCTCTTTGGTTTTTTCAGGATTAGGTGCCAATTCTTTAGGCTGTTTGGTATTTGGTGCCGATGAAAATCCGCCTACCGAGGCAAACACATCCAGGTTGCCTAATCCAAAATTCAGCGACTGCCCGCCTCCCATCGATAAACCGCCAATGGCGCGGTGTTCACGGTCTGCAATAACAGGGTATTTATTTTCTATAAAGGGAATTAAATCATTCAGAAGATCATTTTCAAAGTTGGCAAAGGCTTCAACTTTGTCGGCAGCGTATATATTACCTGTGGCACGGTCATCTTTCATCGCGCGGCCGTTAGGCAAAACCACAATCATTGGCTCCACTTTTCCATCGGCATACAGGTTATCCAAAATAACCTCAGGATGGCCGTTGTTCAACCATTCAAATTCGTCGCCACCAATTCCGTGTAAAAGGTATAGAACCGGGTATTTCTTTTCAGCTGAATAGCCGGGAGGTGTATAAACCAGTGTGGTTCGTTCAGCGCCTACTGTTGTAGAGGTGTATACTATTGTATCTATTTTTCCATGGGGAATGGATTTTCGCGATACGTCAAAGCCGGCTGGAGCTTTCTCAACCTGCGCATTCACTCCAAGACTGATAATAACAAGAAGTATTGGAAGTAATAAGGAAGTAATTTTTTTCATACTATTTTAATGTTCTTTCAATTTAGGTTATCTATTAAAGTTCTTTCGAAATTCCATTTAACTCTTGTTTGTCCCACTTTTGGATTTCGATATTTAAAAGTATGAATAGCCATTTTGAAGCTTCTCTGATTTAAGATATTCTCTTTCTGTTTTAAGATAAATTGGAGGAATTTGGCCGGTTGATAGCAAATGAATGTAAAAATGGGTAGGAAATATTAACTAATTTCTTTTAAGTTTACAGGATATCAGGTAATAGACTAATAATGAAAAACAGATTCGACAAAGTCAGGTTAATTTATATGGTTGGCTGGATTGTGGTTTTTATTGCCCTGTTTCTTTACATGCAAATAAAGGAACGCTACAGCTTCTATTTTACTGAGCAATGGCACCTATTTTTGTACGACTGGCCTTTTGTAAAATCATTGCTTTGGCAACCGGGAGGATTGGCTCGCCTTATTGCCGACTTTTTGATACAGTTTTTTGTTTACCCGTATTTCGGAGCTCTGATTTCAGCTTTATTGTTAACCACAACAGTAATGGTAACAAGTGTAATTTTAAAACGCCTGGCACCTGCTTTATACCTCTCTGCTATTTCATTATTACCCGTTATTTCGTTACTGTTTTTACAGTTTAACATCAACTACCAGCTGAGCGGAACGATTGCTTTTTTGATGTTTTTATGCGCTTTTGTTTTTTATTTAAAAATACAGCCCTTAGTGCCGCGTATTATCTATGCTACTGTTTTTTCGCTACTACTATACTGCCTAGCCGGGCCTGTGGCATCTTTGTTTGTTGCCGCAATATTGCTTACCGAGCTGTTTGTTAATTTCCGAAGCTTATATTTTTTCCTGCTTCCTGCTGCTTTGGTCTATTTGTCTGCAGTAATAAGCTTACGCTTGGGAGTTACAGGCGAACTGAAATACCTGTTATTACCTGATGGCTATTTTACATGGAAACTCCAGGCCGGGAATGTGATTTACCAGCCCTGGCTGCTTATGCTTGCGGTTTTGCTGTTGGCTTTACTTTTCGGGCAGGTTAAACAGGTGAAAAGAAATATTCAGGTGGCAGGACTGGTAATCCAATTTGTTGTTATTGGATGGCTTGCCGTTTTCAATTCGTCGTTTATGATCGACTCGCGGCATGAGATTTTTAAAGAGCTGGATTATTACATGCGCCACGAAAATTGGGATAAACTGCTTGAACGGTGCCGGCAAATTGATATGAATAATTACCTGTATCAGAATTGCCGAAATGTGGCGCTGGCCGAAAAAGGACTATTGGCAGAACACCTGTTTGATTATAAACAGCAAGACCTTCGGAGTATTTATTTGAGCTGGGACAAAACACCATACATTTCGGTTTTGCTAAGCGATGTGTATTTTTCGATGGGCCACATTGCCCTGGCTCAGCGGATGGCATTCGAATCGAACGAGAGCGTAAACAACTACAATCCGCGCATGTTAAAACGTTTGATTCAGACGAACCTGATCTACGGTGCCTATCCGGTAGCCAAAAAATATATTGCTATTCTTGAAAAAACAAAATACTATGCCCACTGGGCGCAAGCTCAAAAGCAATTTCTTGAAAACGACAAGGCTGTGGAAAGTGATCCAGTGCTAGGTTCCAAACGAGAATGTATATTCCCTGAAAATGTTTTGTCGGGGAAAAATGGTTTTGATTCGGATTTAAAACAGATTATCAACCACAATCCAACACATCAGGCAACAGTTCAATATTTGGGCGCCATTTACTTGTTGCTACGCGATATTGAGGGGTTTAAAACGATGATCGAGAAGTATTACGATACTCCGGCACTACCTGCGTTGCCCAAAGGATTTCAGGAAGGAGTAATGCTTTTTGCCGCCAACGACACAACAGCATTAAAGCATTACGCGATTTCAGATCAGGTTATTCAGGGTTTTGAAGCCTATAAAAACAAAAGAAATAGCCAGAATGTGTACCTGAACTTTTTATTGAAGTAATTGGAAAATTAAAATGATAGTGAAAATGCAGAAAAGTCGTATACCCCATTTACTGTTTTGTATTGGCCTTTGTTTTTTCTGGGCTTGCACCGGAAATATAAATATAGATGAGAACCTCAACAAGATACCTCAGATTTTTCCCGACTATACCGGCATTACCGTTCCTGAGAATATTGCCCCATTGCACTTTAAATTAGCTAACTCGTGCGATTACACTGAAGCTTATGCGATTTTCGAAAGTGGCTCGGAGGAGGTAAAAGTTAAAGCCCGCGAAAAACAGTTTGCAATTGGCGAATCGGCATGGAAAAAACTTATTGAAAATGCACAGAATGGCGCGATTGAAGTAAAAATAGTGACAAAAACAGAGGAGAAGTGGGTGGCGTATAAACCTTTTCAATTCTTTGTTTCGCCCGATCGTGTTGACCCGTATATTGCTTACCGTCTGATAGAGCCCGGTTATGAAACCTGGAACGAGATGGGAATTTACCAGCGTTGTGTTGAAACGTTTAAACAAACGGAAATTGCAACCAATAAAACCATGGATTATAATTGTGTAAACTGCCACTCATTTTGTATGCAATCGCCCGACACCATGTTATTTCACATACGAAAGGATTTTGGCGGAACTTTAGTTATGCGCGGCAACAAAATTGAAAAACTAAATACCAAAACCCCCGAAACCATGTCTCCGCTTGTTTATCCTTCGTGGCATCCTTCGGGCAACTTTGTAGCTTTTTCGGTAAACAGTACCAAACAGATGTTTCATACCTCCGACCGTAACCGTATTGAAGTATTCGATTACAAATCGGATGTGGTGATTTACGACGTAGAAAAACACGAGATCTTTAGTACTCCTGAATTGTTTTCCAAATCGGCATTTGAAACCTTCCCCACTTTCTCACCGGATGGAAAAACGCTGTATTTTTGTTCGGCCGATAGCGTAACAATTCCCGATGATTATGAAAAAGTACGATACAACCTTTGCAGCATAACATTTGATCCTGCTTCCCGCCAGTTTGGCGAAGAAGTGGATACACTCGTTAACGCCAGTATAATGGGTAAAAGTATTTCCTTTCCCCGCGTTTCTCCCGATGGTAATTTCCTGATGTTTACATTGTTTAATTATGGTAATTTCTCCATCTGGCACCGCGAAGCTGATTTGTACCTGCTGAGTTTGGCTGATAAAAAGGTAACTGCCCTGGACATTTTAAACAGCACCGAAACCGAAAGCTACCATTCGTGGAGCAGTAACAGCCGCTGGGTAGTGTTTAGCAGTCGTCGTTTGGACGGGCTTTACACCCGACCGTTTATCGCTCACATCGATAAAAATGGTGTGCCTTCGAAACCTTTTGTATTACCACAAAACGATGTGGATTATTATACGCAACTCCTAAAATCGTATAATATTCCGGAGTTTGTAAAAGGAAAGGTAAACGTTACTCCTTACCAGGTGTCAAACACTGCCCGAAATGAAAAAGGTATTGATGTTCAGTTTAAAAACTAACCAGTACTTTCCAGGCTTTCATCTGTTAACATGTCGCAGTTGTACCATTTTCCCTGAAAAACATTGTCTTTTCGTATTCAATAGGTATCACTTTTTGGCTATAATACTAGTTGTTGCATACAATAGGTGGCATTTTTGCCCAAATGCCCGCTTTCAACTACGATAGTATAAGTTTTTGCGAACAATTCAGTACATTTTTAATTCCCTCAGGCCATGACAAACAAACTGATTGGGCTTATAAACACAGTGCAAACAACTGTATTGTTTTGGGCATAGAAATGGTATTGGAGGCAAAAAATATGACTATTTTAAAGGCGTAATAGCTTAAAAAAAGGGATTTACCTTTCGATAAATCCCTTTAAATAATCAATAATAATAATCTATGAACTAGACCCTCTAGTAACCTTCATTTTGAGTTATCAGTTTGTTTCTAAGCAGCTCATTTGTTGGAATAGGCATCACGAGCTTCTGTTCGTTGAAATCCCATTCGCGATAAGTATGCCAGTTAGTCAACGCATTTACGTCCGTATTAGGTACACCTACACCTTTTGGATAATTGGCATTAATATGAGGAATCAGGAATTCAGACCGTTGCAGGTCGTACTTTAAATTCCATTCTGAGTTAAACTCTTTACGGCGTTCCTGTCCAAGGGCAACTTCCCAAACTTCTAAACCAGAAAAGGCCTCGTGGTATTCGTTACCGGCGGCATCTGCAGTGTAATAAGTTTTGGCATCAGGCACTTCAACAAGTTCAGTACTAAATGGAATCGGGTATTCTGTTGGAGCGACAAAGTCTGAATATTCTCCATTGATATTCTCCAATTGTTGGAAGTAAGGCAAGAATGTGCTGGTTAACGCATCAGCTTTACCAACTTCCAGGTTTCCAAACGCACGATCGCGAACTTGATTAACAAGATCCCAAGCAGTTGCATCATCTCCACCATTTAGGCGGAACAGACATTCTGCGTAGTCGAGCAATACGCCTGAATAACGTTTGTAATAGAAGTGAACCGGTGAGTGTGGTGATGCCCACTGGCAACGTTGGTTTCTCCAAAGTTTAATTGTCCAGATACCTGGTGCATAGTCGCCACCGTTATTCATTTTAAAACTGTTTTTATCAGCTGTACTTCCAATTGTTTGCTGTAAAAACGGATTGTAACCATAACAATATTCCGATCGTTGATCTTCAGGAAGTTCCGGAACAGGATTAGTAGCCATTGATGCATCGCGACGTTTGTCACCTTTTTCAAAAGAGAAATACAACTCCCACGAAAGATACTGCGATCCCCAGCCACCACCACCATTGGTAGAACCGGCAAAAAAGTTCACAAAGTTGTGCGCGTTAGAATCCCAATTCGAATAATTTCCTGCACCCATATCCATAACAACCTGAAAAACTGCTTCTTTCGGCCATGCAAGACCTACGTCCCATAAAGTTGAATAGGATGGTGCTAATTCGTAAGGTCCGTTATCGATAACTTCTTTTAAAGCAGCCGCAGCCAGTTGGATATTTTCATTACTCTTGGCATCACCATCACCATTAATGCGTGCTTTATAAGCTTTCCACAAATACGCTTCGCCTAAGTATGAAAGTGCCATACCTTTTGTGCAACGACCGTACTCGTTATCTTGCGGAGCCCACTCAAGAGCTAAAGAAGCATCTTTTAAGTCCTGGATAATAAAATCCCACATTTCGTCATCAGTTTCGGCAGCAGCTTTGTCTGGCGTATTCGAAAAAGTTTCACCAGCCGCCAACATTGGCACTCTTCCCCAGGTTTGGGCCAGCCACATGTAAAAATAGGCACGAATTGCCTTAGCCTGGCCAGCCATTGATTCGGTTGTTGACCAGTTTGCTGCCTCTTCTGAAGCTTCCAAACCTGCTAGAAATACGTTACAACGGCCAATAGCACGGTAGGCATACATCCAACCTGCATTCAAACTTGGATCATCAGCGGTCCACTGTTGGTTACCATATTGTTTATCCCATCCGGTAGCTTGTGTTTCCAGTGTAGGGTGACATCCTACAAATAACTGAGGTTTGTAATTCCAGTCGTCTGCATTATCGCCTGGGAAGAACATGTCGTAACATCCCACCAAACCTTTTGCTGCGTCTTCTTCGCTCTTAAACATCTGGTCAGACGCAAGAATCGTATAGTGGTCAACTGTCAAAAACTCTTCATTGTCGCAAGAAGTCGTTCCTAATAAAACAGTCCCAACAAAAGCGGCTATAAATAATATTCTTAATATGTTTTTCATAATGTTAATCTTTTGTTTATTATGGAACAATTAAAATTTAATGTTCACACCAAATGTATAGGTACGTGGTGTTGGATATCGGCCGGTATCAAGACCTGTATAGAGCACACTTCCTTGTCCCACTTCTGGATCACCATATTTGTTGTATGACGAAAAAGTAGCCAGGTTTTGAACAGAAGCGTAAACGCGGGCACCAGACATTTTTAGCGATTTGGCAATATTGTTTGGTAGAGTATAGCCAATCTGGATATTATTAATCTTCAGGAAGTCACCTTTCTTAATCCAGGCGTCAGAAGTACGGGTGTTGGCATTAAGGTCGGTAATCGATAAACGCGGATATGTTCCGTCGGTATTGCTTGGCGACCATGCATCAGCTATAACATCGGTTAAAATGTTAGATACACAGTCATCAGATGGTGTCATGGTGGTCAGTTTCATTGCCGAGTATGAAAGAATGTCCTGACCTAATACGCCATACATATAAACCGAGAAGTCCCAGTTTTTATAAGAAGCGTCAAGCATTAAACCGTAGTTCAGTTTTGGGAAACCGTTACCCAAAACGTCCATATCCTCTTCACTGATCTGGCCATCATTGTTAATATCTACATATTTAAAATCGCCAGGCTGAGTTTGAGCTTCTTGGTAGTAATCGTAGCCAGCAGCAACTGCAGCTGCATTTAGCTGGTCAATTTCTGATTGATCAGAGAAAATACCGGCAACTTTGTATCCGTAGAAAGAACCAACAGCATAACCTTCACGGCAAATCGAGTGGTTATCCCAGCTAAGACCGCCACCAACAGCACCTACATTACTGCCATCGTTGGTTGTACCATCATTGGTATTGAAAATATCTGAACCAGATTCAATAACTTCGTTTTTCAACGAAGAACCTGTTAAAGTAGCTCCAACCTGCCAGTCTCTTCCAATTGTTGTATTATAATTAACACTGAATTCGAAACCTTTATTCTGAATTTCACCAAAGTTTGTGTACACAGTTGTAAAACCTGTAGAAGGACGCATAGTTTGGTAAATCAACAGATCTTTTGCGGTACGTTCGAAATAGTCGGCTGTAATATTCAACTTGTTATCATATAAACCTAAATCAAGACCAACGTTTACCTGTTCGTTGGTTTCCCACTTCAGGTTGGTATCGATTACATTTTGCTGAGCAAAACCATTTGCCGCAGAGCTACCCTGACTGCTCGAAGAAATGCCGTAAAAGTGATACAGGTTATTTGCAGAACTTAATTGATCTACTGACAAATCGGTTGCACCACCGGCATTACCTGTACGTCCCCATCCTAAACGCAATTTAAGGTTGCTAACTACCGGCGCGCCATCCATAAAGCTTTCTTCTGAAATACGCCATGCCAATGCTGCTGATGGGAAAGATCCCCAGCGATTACCTGCACCGAAGTTTGAAGAACCGTCGTGACGCATAGTTGCCGTTAAGATATAACGATCCTTTAGACTGTACATTGCCCTTCCATAGTACGATATGTAACGGGTTTGCAAGTTGAAAGCACCACCTGCAGTTTTTGAATCAAGGTCATTGGTTAACCCAATATCGCGAATATTAGATGCAGGGAAATCCCTTGCAGAAACATTTAGCCATTGGCCATAGCTCTTACTTACTGAATTACCAGCCATCAATGTAAGGTTATGAATATCGGTTTTATAATTGTACGTAAAGTAACTTTCAAGAGCCAAATCATTGCCTTGAGAAGCATTCATTGAAAACTGTTCAGTCATATCCACACCATAAAGAGGAATTGATTCTCCATTGTTGTAACGATACCTCAATGGAGTCCAGCTGTAGCCATCGTTAGAAGTGAAGTTATATGAAGCAATCGATCTAAATGACAAACCTTTATAGAGATCAAGATTAATATAAGCACTTGCAAATACACGGTTTGATTTTGAAGGATTGTCCAATTCCATTTGGCGGGCATACGGGTTATCATAACCTTTACCAATTTCGTTGGCAACAGATGTTTGATAAAAAACGCCATAGGTTCCATCGGGGTTAACCACGTTAGGGCTAACATAGGTTCCTTCAGGAATATTATTCTCACCATCAGCAATATAGTCCATTGTTGGCGTGATAAATGCCATATCGCGCAAACTTGAAAGGTTGGTGTTGTTTCCAAGAGCCGAATTACTACCCATTGATTCAGTGTGAACAAAATTTACGTCCCCCCCCACTTCAATAAAATCAGCAACGTTAACTTTAACATTGGCACGCGAAGTTATACGTTCGTAATAGCTATTTACAACAAGACCTTCATTATCCAGATACCCAAGAGACAAGTTGGCCTGAATCTTGTCCGTACCACCTGATGCAGAAAGATTGTATTGCTGCCTAAGAGCCATCTGTGTCATCTCTTTTTGCCAATCAATGGTTTTTCTTTTTCCATCGTACTGTGTATCCCAAATCGATAATACCGGTACTCCTCCATCAGAAGCACGGGCAGTACGAATTGATTCTGCATAGCTATCAGCATCTTGCACATCAAGTGTGTATGGCAAGGTTTGAGCACCAAAATCTGCTGAAAACTCTATTCGTGCAGCACCTTTCGTTCCATGTTTTGTGGTAATCATAATTACACCATTCGCGCCACGTGCACCATAAATAGCCGTTGCGGAAGCATCTTTTAATACTTCAATACTTTCAATATCGGCGGGATTAAGGAAATTTGCATTAGTCCCCACCTGCACTCCGTCAACCACATACAAAGGAGAAGCCGAACCGTTAATGGTAGCAACACCACGAATACGAACTGCAGCATTTGCATCAGGGGCACCATCTTGCGAGGTAACCATTACCCCTGCAGCAGCTCCCTTCAAACCTTGTGCAATGTTTGTTGGTGCTTTTTTCATCATTTCTTCAGTGCTTACTGAAGCAACCGAACCTGAAATGTCGCTCTTTTTAATTGTACCGTAACCAACAACAACAACTTCATCGAGCCCAACCACATCAGCCTCCATTTCAATGTTAAAAGAGGTTTTCGTACCAATTTCAACTTCCTGTGTTTGCATTCCTACAAAGCTAAACACAAGCACTTTTGATCCAAGAGGAACCTCTAGATCAAATTTACCGTCAAAATCTGTTACCGTACCAATAGTAGTTTCTTGTACAGTAACTGAAACTCCCGGAATAGGACTTCCTGTGTCATCAACTACAGTACCCTGTAGATTGACGTTTTGTCCAAAACCCCAAAGTGTCAAGAGCATCATCGGTAGCATCATAAGTGCAACCTGAAATAATTTGCCTTTTTTCATAAATAAATAGTTTTGATTAATAAATTGGAATTAAGTCTAAGATGAAGGTGGTTATTTATACCGGACAAATATCCATAAATTGCGCCACCAACCTCCTAGTTATATTTTCGTTCATTCTGAGCTTTATCTAAGGATCGAATGTTATACACTAATATTTCACCGTGCGTTCAACTAAATCTTTTCTAATAATATTTTAAACTTTGGCGTGTAATGAAATTTTCAGAAAATAGTACTAATCGATTAATGCGAAAAGTTGAAATCGCAGCTTTCATTATACTTCATTAAACACACACAGTTTGCACAATGACAATATAGTCTTCACATTATCCCCCAGACTGAGCAAATCAGGTGCACGATAATATTAACGAATTAAACCTATGTACATAAATGCGCAACAAGAGGGAAACGCAAGTGTAATTTGTATTCTGAGAAAATACAGCTAAGGAAAATAGTTTCTTAAAGTTCATTTTTTTCAAGTTTGAATATAGTTTGATAGTAATTGTCAAAAATACAGTCTGTTGAAAAAATTGACTTTAGTTTTAAGATAATAAACTTTAGTTTTAAGATATCAGCCTGGTACAATGATACTTATTCCATATTTTTTTTTATTAAAAAGAAACTTTATTTAGCGCAATCAACATTTCTTTTCATCCAAACAACAATAAACCATTTTGGCTCTTAGCCAAAAATTTCATCCCTACTTCCAATTTTAACTTTCAAAGCACTTATTGTAATAATTACAATTTTTTATAATTTTGATTTTCAGAAGAATCACAAATTCTTGTACATTTTATTAAACCAATGACCTAAAAGCTGCATTATGAAAAAATTTTCATTCCTTTTCTATTTTTTGGTAGTACTATTTACCAATGACCTCAAAGCCCAGGAATTCAAACTTAACTCATCCGGATATTTTCAAAATCATGGAGTTGATGTCATGGCTTTCGATGATATTTATCCTGAGGGACACCAGGGAGGCGTATCGCTGATTATGCATGGAAACCGCATTGCCACCAACGGCGATATCAGGCTGGAACCCACTCCCGGACAATGGCAGCCGGTGCCGAAACAACACGACCGCGTTACCAACCAGGAGAAAAATACGATTACTGCATATTTGAGTTTTCCCGACTCATCGCGCCACATTACCGGCTTCAACCCTATGGTTTACCCCGATTTGCAAATAAACTACACCGTAAATGTTGAAGGCAAAGGCAGCTCGGTTATCGTTACCGTTGATCTGGAGCAACCCGTTCCGCAAAATTACCTGGGGAAAGTGGGTTTTAATATGGAACTTTTCCCGGGAGCATTATTCGGTAAACCCTGGATTATGGACGATGAAACGGGAATTTTTCCGCAACAACCCAATGGGCCAACCCGTTACGAACCTTCGCATTACAACGATCCGGGCAATTTTAATCCTGATGGAAAAGCCTCTGCCAAACATCTTGCCGGCGAGGGATATAGTCCGATAATTGCCGACGATATTGTTGCCGAGCCGTATGCCCAGGGGCACCGCTTTGTGGTACGCCCCGACGATCCTTACGGGAAATTCAGCATTGAAAGCCAGGGAGCTGCCTTAAAGTTATACGATGGCCGAATGAATCACAACAATGGCTGGTTTGCTGTACGAAGCGAAATTCCCGCAGGAAAAACAAAAGAGGCCATAAAATGGATCATCACACCAAATGTTTTAGAAGACTGGCGATATACGCCGGTTGTTCAAACTTCACAAATTGGCTATCACAGCAATCAACAAAAAACAGCCATTATTGAACTCGATAAACGCACCGAAAAAACAGAGACTCCGACGCTGTTCAAAATTACGGCTTCGGGGGAAGAAGAAGTACTTAGTAAATCGGGCGAAGAATGGGGCCGTTTTTTGCGCTACAACTACCTGAAATTCGATTTTACCGAAATAAATGATCCAGGACTTTACCAGGTGCGTTACGGCAATTCTGCTTCTCCGGTTTTTCGGATTGATAATGCAATTTACGATCGCGGAGTCTGGCAACCGGTATTGGAATATTTTCTCCCGGTTCAGATGTGCCACATGCGGGTAAATGAGAAATACCGTGTTTGGCACGACGACTGCCATATGGATGATGCGCAAATGGCTCCGGTTAATTTTAACCATATTGACGGTTATGTGCAAGGAGCATCCACTTTAACTGATTATTCGCCAGGCGACATTGTTCCCGGATTAAATATTGGAGGCTGGCACGATGCCGGCGACTTCGACCTGCGGGTTGAATCACAGGCTGGCGAAACGTACATTCTGGCACTGGCCTACGAAGCATTTGGAGTGGACTATGATGTCACTTCCATCGATCAACAAAAGCGAATTACAGAAATTCACCAGCCCGATGGGAAAGCCGACATCCTGCAACAAATTGAAAACGGTGCTCTTACTGTTATTGGCGGATACCGCGCCCTTGGCCGTCTTTACCGCGGGATAATTTGTAATAACCTAAGGCAATATGTAATGCTGGGCGACGCAGCGGCAATGACCGACAACGAAGCGGGCAACGACGACGACCGCTGGGTATTTACCGAAGACAATCCATACCGCGAATTAACCACTGCTGCACAGATGGCAGCCACAGCAAGGGTGCTTAAAGGCTTTAACGATACGCTCAGCTCGCAGGCACTTGATTGTGCCAAAACCCTATTTGAGATTACGGATGTAAGCGGACGTTCGAAATCGGCAAAAATACACGCGGCAACCGAACTATTCATTACTACAGGCGATGACGTTTACAAAGATTATCTGCTTTCCGAAACCGAATTTATTACACAAGCTATTGGTTTTGTTGGCTGGTACATCGGCCGTGCCGAGAAAAAGATCAACGATCCGGCTTTTACCCAAGCGATCAGGGAAGCCATGAGCGGGCTAAACGATCAAATAAAACAACAAGGTGCCGAAACTCCTTACGGAATTCCTTATCGTCCGCGTATCTGGGGTGCCGGTTGGGATATCCAGTCATTTGGTTTCAGACAATACTTTTTGCATACCGCCTACCCCGATATTTTTAGCTCAGAGTATATTTACAATGCCTTGAATTTTATTTTGGGTTGTCATCCGGGCTCTAATACTTCTTCGTTTGCCTCGGGAATTGGTGCGCGTTCGGCAACTGTTGGTTATGGTTTAAATCGCGCCGACTGGTCGTACATTCCGGGTGGCGTTGTGTCGGGAACGGCACTTATTCGCCCCGATTTTCCTGAACTGCTTGAATTTCCCTACCTGTGGCAACAGGTTGAATACGTGCTTGGCGGTGGTTCGTCGCATTATATGTTTTTGGCATTGGCTGCTCAACAGCTACTGAAAGAACAATAATGAACATTAGATATATACCTCTACCAGAAAAGCCAGTAATACGAATGACAACAAAATCAGTCATTCGTATTCAGGCAGCGGTGATTAAATTCCTCACCTATCTTACTGGTATTTTATACCTGCAGTTTATTGCTATCGGGTGCTCAACACCTTCTTCTGAAATAAAAACAACCAGTTTGGTTTCGGAAACCACCAATAATCTGACTGAAAATATTCTACCGTTCTGGGAAAACTACACCCCTGACCCTAACGGAGGCTTTTACGGAACCGTGCTTAACGATGGGACTCCCATTCCGGAGGCTCCAAAAGGTTGTGTATTGAATGCGCGAATATTATGGACTTTCTCCAATGCATATATGCACTTTGAAAATGAAGCGTATCTGGAGTTGGCCAACCGTGCGCAGGAATATTTCCTTGCCCATTTTATCGACGAAGAATTTGGCGGCACCTATTGGGTAGTTCAGGCTGATGGCACTCCGCTCGACGACCAAAAACAGTGCTACGGAATAGCTTTTGCCATTTATGGGCTGGGAGCACATTATCAGGCCACGGGTAACCACGAAAGCCTGCAGCAAGCCATTAGCTTATACCACACGCTGGAAGAGAAGGCCTTTGATCCGCTTAACGGCGGCTACATCGAATCATTTACGCGCGACTGGAAAACCCCGAAGCGTTACGGTTATGATGGTACAGGCGTGGCTGCCAAAACCATGAACACACACTTGCATCTGCTTGAAGCTTATTCGCAATTGTACAAAGTCTGGCCCGATTCCGGTTTGAAAAGTCAGCTCAGAGGCCTTGTCGATGTATTTCTGGAGAAAATTATCGACCAAAAGAGATGGCATCAAAATCTGTTTCTAACAAGGGAATGGGAAAACCTGGAGCAGATCGATTCTTACGGGCATGATGTGGAATTGTCGTGGTTGCTAACTGAGGCTACGGAACTGATTCAAGAGGAAACATTGATAAAACAAACAAAGGATATTGCGTTAAAACTCGTGGATACCCAGATGCAGGAAGGCAGAAATCCCGATGGCTCCTTGCTTTACGAACGCCGAAATGGCGAAATTGAAGGTAACCTGAGTTGGTGGCCGCAGGCCGAATCGGTGATCGCCTTTTTTAATGCCTGGCAAATCAGCGGGGATGAAAAATACCTGGATGCCGCGATAACAACGTGGGAATGGATTAAAAACAACCTGGTTGACACCGAATACGGAGGCTGGTACGGTGGGCTTGAATCCGATGAGCAGCCAATTATAGGACAACCAAAAGTAAGTTTATGGAAATGTCCTTACCACAACAGCCGAATGGCATTTGAACTGCTTGTTAGAACCCAAAAACCAAATTAAAAACTTGTTCAACCAATAAAAACCTACAATGAAACGAATTATTATTTTACTTGTACTGGCCTGTATTACTCAACTTTCGCAGGCTGGAAATTACAAAAACTATAAAGTATCTGTGTATGTTCGGGCTTACGAAGTGGAAAAGATGAAAGACCTGAATTGGCTCGACTCTACCTGGACCATAATTTCGAACCAGATAAAAATCGACAAAATTTATCTGGAAACCCATCGCGATTTGCTGATTGTTCCGGATGAGACACTGGAGCAGGCAAAACAATATTTTTTGGACAAGGGTCTGGAAGTTGGAGGAGGAATCACCTACACCATTGATGAATCGAACAATTTTGAAACCTTTTGCTATTCCAATCCGGAACACCGGGAAATTGTACAGCAGATTGCCGAACACACCGCCCGTCATTTTGATGATTTTATTCTCGACGATTTCTTTTTCACCAGCTGTAAATCCGATATCGAAATTGAAGCCAAAGGCGACATGAGCTGGACGGAGTACCGAACAAAGCTAATGACCAAAGCCGGAAAAGAACTGGTTCTGGATCCGGCCAAAAAAGTTAATCCCAATGTAAAAGTGATCATTAAATACCCCAACTGGTACGATCATTTTCAGGGATTGGGATTCGATCTGCAAAACGGGCCACACCTGTTTGATGGAGTGTGGACAGGTACCGAAACGCGCGACCCTTCATCTGCTCAGCATCTGCAAAACTACCTGAGTTATAATATTATTCGCTATTTCGACAACTTACGTCCGGGCTACAACTTTGGTGGATGGGTTGATGCCGGTGGATCGAACATGGGAATGGACCGTTACGCTGAACAACTTTGGTTAACCCTATTTGCCAAAGCGCCCGAAATTATGCTATTTGCCTATAACCAGCTAACCGGCGTGCAACTGCGCCCCGAAATCCACCGGAAACAATGGCAAGGTATGGGCACCAGTTTTGACTACGATGAGATGATGAAACCCGTTCAACTGCCCGATGGGACAACTATTACACCATCCACCTTAGCACGTGTGGCCGGTGTAGCTTTAGAACAAGCAGATGAAGTTGTTGTCCAACTGGGCAAACCAATCGGAATTAAATCATACAAACCTTATCATTCGCTGGGCGACGATTTTCTGCAGAACTACCTCGGAATGATTGGTCTGCCCATGGACATGTATTCCGAATTTCCTGAAGACCAGAAAGTAATACTGCTAACCGAGCAAGCCAAGTACGATAGAGATATTGTAAACAAAATGAAAAAGCAGTTACAGAAAGGCGGCGATATAGTAATTACCAGCGGCTTGCTACAAGCCATACAAAACGATATAGCCGACATTGTTGAATTACGAGCAGGAGACAAGGACGCACTGGTTAACGATTTTGGCTTCTTCGGAAAAGCCGAAAAAGACATTCTGATTACACAGGTGCAGTATCAAACTAACGATGCCTGGGAGATTGTTAGCGCCGGACGTCCGCTGACAAATGGCGTTAGCGGTTATCCAATGCTGCTTAGGGGCCAGTATTCAAAGGGGAACCTGTATGTTATAACAATCCCCAACGATTTTGGTAACCTTTACGATTTGCCCGACGGAGTTTTGAATGTATTTCGCCAGGTATTGAGCAAAGATTTGGGAATGTACATCGAGGGACCGGCCAAAGTAAGCTTGTTTGTATACGACAATAATACATTTATAATTGAGTCGTTTTTGGATGAACCTGTAACCATTCAACTGGTTAGCACGGAAGATATTTCCGCCATCTCCGATATTTCCGAAGGATTTACGATTGAGAAACTGCCCGAAGAAACACCAAGCTTCTTTAGCCGCCGGATGAGAGGGTCTGAAATGACCAGTAAATTCAGGATTACTTTAATGCCGCATTCGTACCGGGTTTTCAAGAAGGATTAAAGTAGTTCTTGGGAAAAATTCGATCGAAGGATGAAAAGATATCAGAGTTTAACCAATATTTTGAGGATCTTGCCAGGATTCACCGACCATTCTTTCATGACCTCAGGAGCATCCTCAAGCTCTACTATCCTTGTAATAAGTAGTTTCTCGTTCAGATCACTTTCTCGCAAAAACTTCATCACTGACTCAAAATCACTTGGATTGGCATTACGCGAGCCCATGATTTCCAATTCCTTTTGTACCCAAAGTTTTGTCGTAAAATCAATATCACTTCCGGCGTAACCAATACAAACCACCCGACCGGCAAAAGACACTTCTTCTATTGCCGCTCTATAAGTAATCGGATTACCGGCTGCTTCTATAACTACCGTTGGTCCGTTGCCCATTGTGATTGTGTCCAGTTCAGCGTGAAGATCCTGATCCTTTGAGTTGATTGTATAAGTTGCGCCCAATTTTTTGGCGATCTCCAGTTTCGAATCATCAATGTCAACTGCAATTACCGTTGCTCCGCGCAATTTGGCTCGAATAATAGCACCACTACCAATCATTCCACATCCCAAAACCATAACGGTATCAATATCAGTAACCTTCCCATTATCTACTGCATGAAAGCCAACAGTCATAGGTTCAACCAAGACCAGTTGAATATCCGACAAAGCCTTGTCGGTTAAAACCTTTTGCCATGGAACAACAATATATTCAGCCATCGCTCCATCACGTTGCACTCCCAATGTTTGGTTGTACTTGCAGGCATTAAAACGTTTCTTTTTACAGGATGTACACTGTCCGCAATTTGTGTAAGGCACAACTGTTACTGCTTGACCAATCTTAAAATTATCCGGTACTTGTGCTCCAATATGTTCTACAACTGCAGAAATCTCATGTCCCGGTATCCGAGGGTATTGCACCAAAGGATTTTTTCCCAGATATGTACTTAGATCGGAGCCGCAAAAGCCCACATATTTTAATCGTAACAATATTTCACCGTTTGCAAGCTGAGGCATTTCGCGCTCAACAACCTGCATCTCCCCTGCTTTTGTTATTTCTATTGCTTTCATCTTTTATACACTAGAGTTGATACACTTCCACGGCATTTTTATAGAAAATCATTTTTTGTTCGTTTTCTGTGAATTGCACAAGCTGCCTCTTAACCAGACTTAGCCAATTAGCATATTCTGTTGCAACCAGGCATACAGGCCAATCTGAACCATACATTAGGCGATTAGGGCCAAAAGCTTCAAATACAACTTCGAAATAAGGTTTTAACTGCTCTTCAGTCCAATTATTAAAATCGGCTTCAGTTACCATTCCACTGATTTTACAGCTCACATTTTCCCGTTTTGCCAATTCCCTGATATTTTTGGCCCATGGTTCCAGCTCATTTGCTTTAATTCGTGGTTTTGCAATATGGTCGAGTACAAACTGCTGATTAGGATGCTGATCGACAAAACGGATTGTATTCGGCAGCTGATGTTCGAGAATAAGAATATCGTAAACCAAACCATAGTTTTTAAGCTGCGAGATTCCCCGGTTAAAATCTTTTCCAATAATAAATTCAGGATCAGATTCGCCCTGAACTACGTGTCGAACGGCTTTCAACTTGTCATTCTTATTGTATTTTTCAAGAAGCTCATTTATATTCTCAGCTACTAATGGAAGCCAGCCAACAATGCCACGCATAAAATCATTTTCAGCGGCTAACTGAAGCAACCAGTCGGTCTCCTCCAAACTTTGACGTGCCTGTACAGTTACCACCGCTTCAACTTCAGTGATTCCCAAAGTTTCTTTGAGGTTTTCCGGAAAATAACTCTGACGAATCTTTGCCATTTCATCATCAATCCAGTCAAATTCAACCGGGTCATAACTCCAATAATGGTGATGTGTATCAATAATCATAATCAGACATTTACAAATATGAATAGTGTTGTTCAATAAGGCCTTCGGCCTTTAACTCGGCCCAAAATTCTGCAGGAAACTCTTTTTCGAGCAGGGCTTTATTATTAGCCATTCGTTTGGGTTTGCTTGGATTAAGAGCCAAGGCTTTAATTTGAGGTGCAGATAAAGCAAACTTCAGGCAAGCATCACCGGGCGTAACATTGTATTTGTCGCAAACAGCAAAAAACTTTTCCCTCCATTTGAACAGCGGCTGGTCTTCAGGATTTTCACGACTCATTATGCGGTAATCGAAATAATCGCCTCCCGTTAAAAATCCGGCATTAAAAACTGCTGAATTGATAATTACAACTCCATCCTCTGCCAGTTGTTTTACGAAATCAATAATCGCCTTCGGATGATGGTAAAGAGTGAATTTATTGGCAAACATCACCCAATCGAATTTTACTTTCTCGTACAATTCCTTTATCACCAACCAGTCTTTCGATCCTATACCAACAGCTTTTACTTCACCTTTGTTCTTTAATTCGAACAAGGCTTGGTATGCACCAAGAATATCTTCCATTCGTTTTTGGCTATCAGTAGCATCTGCGGCAGCTTCGAGATATTCATCCGGATCATGAACCGAAACTAATTCAGGCTTGTATCTGCCCCCCAACAACTCGCAACCTTGTTGCCAGCATTCAATTATACCCTTGTAACTTATTTTTTGAACAGCATCATATTCAAGATTAGCCCATACTCCTGGTTCAAAAGTAGGTTCTTTCGTTTTTAACGGCACCCTGTACCAGCCCAGCTTATTACTAATAGTAATCTGTTCAGGAGGAATACCTAGTTGACAGAGGCCTTTGCCAATTACTTCCAATGCCAAACCAGCACCATATTTCCCGGCACTGTCAATCATCACCTTCCCATCAGTCACCTTGAACCACTCCTTTATCAATGAAAGTTTTTCGTCCCAGGTTAATTCACGATACAAATTTCCCAGAAAACTTGTTCCATATATTAATGGCGGATATTTCAGACTACTATTTCCCAAATTTTCTATGTTTTATATATGCTTACAATTAAAATAAACCGAAGGTCTTCTTAAATAATTAGATATTGAATGCGGTCGTTTACTCTTTTATTATTCAATATCTTACGATCCATTCTTTCGCAAATTTTAATTAAACATTGCAGTAAAACAAGTGGTTAGAATCCAATATATTAACGCAAACCTTTGCGCAAAGCTTTGCATGAAAAATAAAATGTTGTATAACAGATTCTACTTTCAATCAGTTTTCCAAGAATTCACTGAAAAACCTAATTTTGTATTTTATTAAGTTATGGCAACTCGACGCGTTTCACTTAAAGATTTGGCTCAGGAATTGAATATTTCTATTTCTACGGTTTCGCGAGCCTTAAAGGACCATCCTGATATCAGCTTGGAAGTAAGGATGAAAGTAAAACAGTTGGCTGAGGAACGAAATTATAGTCCCAACCCGCTTGCAATGGGTCTACTGCGCCAGCAAACCAAAATGATTGGAGTGATTGTTCCCGATATTAATACTCACTTCTATTCATCCATTATATCCGGAATTGAAAGGATAGTAAATGAAAACGGCTATTTTATTCTTATTGCTTCATCCAATGAATCTATGCAGAAGGAAAAAGAAGCTGTGGAAAACTTTCTAAAATCCCGTGTTGAAGGCCTGATTGTTTGTTTGAGCCAGGAAACCAATGAATTCTCCCATTTTGAAAAACTAGTTAAAAACGAAATCCCCCTTGTATTCTTCGATCGTATTTGCGATTCGATTGATGCTCCGGCAGTAATTGCCGACGGAAAAGTTGCTGCAGAAAAAATTACAAAACACTTTTATGCCAACGGCTGTCGCCGGATCGCTTATATTTCTGGACCAGATCATCTTAACATTTCCAAAAATAGAAAACAGGGGTATTTTAATGGGCTTAAAAAGTGTGGATTACCAGTTGATTCGGAACTCGTAGTTCAGTGCAACATGAGCATAGAGGCAGCCAAATCGGCTACCCAAAAACTGTTACAGCTAGAGCATAAACCTGATGCTATTTTTGGCATCAATGATATTGTTGCCTTATCTGCGATGATTGAGATTAAAAGGCAAGGATTACGGATACCTGAAGACATATCATTAGCAGGCTTTACTGATGAATTTCACTCTATCGTTGTTGATCCGCCCTTAACTTCCGTAAGCCATCCAACAGTCCAAATGGGAGAAGAAGCTGCAACGTTGTTTTTCAAATCAATAAAGCAGGAGCTAAATACAAGCGAAAAGATAATACTCCCTATTGAACTAATTGAGCGAGAATCTTCGAGGGAAAAAGTATTATAATCTGAGAGCAATTCAATTAAACATATTTATTTCCATGAAATTTGGTATATTAATCGATATTTGAATTATTAAACACAAATAATTATAGAGTTACTCAACAGGGACCATTAGAAAAAGAAGACGAATATAGTCACTGATAATTAGCGCATTACAAAATAAACGTTAGACCTTCACTGGCATACCAAGTCAGTCAAATCAAATCTATTCACAACCCTCTTAATCAGGATCAATTGCGTATCCGAAAAGTATATAACAATTCAAAACATTGATGCTAAAATTTTAAGGGACTATATAGAGAACACTTTGCTTTTACTACCAATTTTATCTATTTTTATGTCAGTAAAGAGAAGTTCTTTAAATGTGAACTAAACGGTGACCCGTAAAAAAACGATTAAAGTAAATCACTGATATAAAGGCATTAATGGGACTAGGTTCGAATCCTGGTATCCCGACCACTTAAAATCAAGGAGTTAAACGAAAGTTTAGCTCCTTTTTTATTTTATGGGTATAAAATATGTACAACAATTCTCCCATCGCTTCATATATGAGAAAATCACAAAGTTCTTGAAGGCAAGCTTGGGGTATAGAAAATTCTAATTGTCTTTATTCTCCAAACCGCCACTAATCTTCTTCAAACCGCTTATGGTAGCATAGCGTATCTTTTCTTTATGAAGAACCCAACCGCCAACAGCACCGATGGCACTACCGATAACAATTTCCTGAAAACGTAATACTATTAGCACATTGGGCGTGTCGATAATTGGGCTGGCAGCTTCCGATAAAAATATGGCCAAGGGAGTGATAAATATTACTGCAATGGCATAGTTTCTGACCACCAGTAATTCTACGATTAATTGCAGAAGAATGATAAAAATACAAAGTACAATAATCGAGTGGGTAACACTCAGCAATGCCCAACAAAGCCCCAACCCTAAAAACGTTCCCAGGATTCTATGAAATGTTCTTTGCCAGATATGATAACGTGATGCCCCTTGCATTACAGCTGCGCACGACACAGGAATCCAGTACGGATTGTCCATTTCAAATAAGTAACCACAAGCTAAGGACACAGCCATAAAAACACCCATTATAATGGCTTCCCAGAAGTCGGCGTACGTATTCTTTGTAAATATTGATTGAGGTTTGGGATAGACCTCCCAATTTACCTTGGTTGATAAGTAAACCAAATGGCCTAAAGCTAAAAAACTCGAGAACATCAGCCCAAGGCTTATCAAACCTATTTTTGTTGGTATTGCGGCAAGGTTAAACGGCTGACAAATGGAAATAGCTGCAATAAAAATGAAAAAGAAACTTCGGGGAGGTGCTGTTTTGTAATACAGAATAACCCAGTGGATCGTCATGGCGTAAATACCGAATGCAATAACCGAAACAATATGATTAAAACTGAAAAACTGCCCCACAGCAAACGACACCATAAAACCAAAAGAACTGATTAAAAGTGTCGATATTTTATTGGTTAAACTACCGGTGTCGGGCAGATAAAGTATTACCATACCGCTTAAACTGGCAATCAGCCCCGCACCAATATTATCGAAATACAGCCCAATTACCAATGGCGCACCTACACATATTGCAGTCAATAGGGCGAATTGCCATTTTCGGTTCGTATCCTTTAGCGTCACTAGCTGTTTTAATTCGGCCTGAATATTATTCTTCCAACTCATACTTCGTCTTTTGTTGGTGCCAATTACATCGAAAAAATGTATGAAAGCACGCAGCAGCCCACAAATTTACGACAATTCTTCCCTATTAGTAAAATATGACATTGTATGAAAGGAGTCGTTGAAAAAACTTAATCTAATAATTCTGAACGAAAGAATTCACTCATTATCAAAACCTAAATAAAAAACTTCCTCCAATGGAATTGAAACAGGAGAATTGTCGGCGTTCGTTTTCATGATATCCTGCATATACGCCCACCACTTTTTCACAATTTCCGTTTGCCCCAAATCCTGAGAACAGCATTTACCTCCAGTTTTCTGAAAGGCAAACAGTGTATTGGTCTCTTCATCCAGAAAAATGGAATACTCACTTATTCCTGCGTTTTTTAGCAGCTGTTTAAGCTCGGGCCAAATTTCATCGTGGCGTTTTTTGTATTCAGCTTTCCGGCCCTCGTTAAGATACATTTTGAATGCTAAACGTTTCATTCTAATATCTTTTAATTCCAGTTTAAATATCTTCTCAGCGAACAGGAGCGAAGTTTACCGATTTCCTCAGCCAGTGTGTTTGCATTGAATTTCGCTCCGGCAGCATTGGTATGCGTATGATCTCCGGAAAAGAAATCACTCACCATTGCCGGCCCCATTTTTTCGTATTTTTCAGCAATACGATTATTCAGATCGATAAAAAAGGCATCGTTTTGTTCGGCTGACTCCCTGGCCCACAGACCGTAACTATCGTTTACACGCTCTACTTTACCGTCATTCCAAATGTTGCGCGGAATCATTGAAAGCACAATTACCGAAACGTCCTTCTCCTTTGCTTCGGTGATGTATTTTTTCATGTACCAGCCATAAGTATGTACCGTTTCCGGGATGGAATCGTTGCGAAGAATGTCGCGGGTCTCCTCTCCCATTCCTTGCAGCGATCCCCTGTATTTCGGTTGATCGATATGCCCTCCGTCGTTATGTCCGAATTGAATCAGCAAGAAATCGCCGGCACTGAGTTGCCCGAGCACTTCATCCCAAAGTCCTTCGTAAATAAAGGTGCGGGAACTTCTGCCACCGCGTGCTTTATTTATCACTTCAATCCGGCTGGTATCCATAAAAGCCCACAATTCGCGCCCCCACCCCACAATGCTGTCGTTGCCGTTAGCCACCGTTGAATCGCCGATAATAAATACTTTCTTTTTAACCGGAAAATTGATTTTAGGATCTGTCAGCAGATAATTCTTTAGCGGACATTTTTCGAGTTCTTCCAGTCCTTCCACAATTAATGAGGACGCCAACACAGCCCCTTTTGCCGAAGTATGTGTATGATCGCGGCTAAAAAACAATTTGTCGGTCACATTCTCCTCTCCACGTTTTTCCATCTCCGAAGCCATTTTTTCATTTAAATCAATAAAAAAAGCGCCTTCTTCCTCAGCCACAGTTTTTGCCCAGCCTCCATACGAATTTTTGTTTCGCGGTACCTGACCATTCTCCCAATCGTTTCGCGGAATGGGTGACATCACCACCGGAATGGCTCCCTTTTCCTTCGCCTCACGAATGTATTGCCGCAGGTACCAACCGTACGAATGCACAATTTCGTGTTTTCCGGTAAGCAGATTATCGATCTCTTCGGTTTCGTCGCCCACGCCTTTAATCGTTCCGCGAGCACGAATGGTGTCGTTAACAGGCCCGGCATCGTTGTGCCCAAATTGCATGAGCACAAAATCGCCCGGTTTTAACTTATCCAGAACAGGCTGCCACAATCCTTTGTCGCGATAAGTGCGGCTGCTGGTTCCGCCAAGTGCATGATTTTCAACACTCACCCGGCTCGTATCGAAATACTGAACCAGCGGATCGCCCCAGCCCCAAAGACCGTTTGCACCATCTCCCTGTCCGTTTTTAACGGTTGAATCTCCAATGGTGTAGATCACTGGTTTACGTGCTTTGTCGTTTAAGTTTCCGCATGCAAAAGCGAAACTTATTACCAATAGTATTGTCGCTAATTTTTTCATTTCTCGCGTCATTTTTAATTACCATCAGGTTTAGCCAGCTCCATAGCCGGACTATCCGGCCAAAAGAAATCATTGAAAGAATCCGGTTTCGACGGATCAAAATTCCCGAAATCATCAACAATGTACTTTGCCAAATCCATATCCTGATCCAAAATTCCCTGAACTACACATTTTGCGAGTTCGTAAGCGCCATAAGGATTAAAATGCGTATTGTCGGCAAGCGGTTTATCCTGGTTCGGAAAGGTGTTGACCGGGTAATGCACAAAGGCCTTTTTGGAATTTTCCACACCCAGCGCTTCGTAAAACACTTTGCTCATTGCATTCAAATCAATTAGCGGAATATTCTGTTCTTTTGTCAGTTGTCGCATGGCATTCGGATATTCTTCCAGAGTATTTTCGATTTGCCCTTCATCATTAAACTTCCGGCGGTTTGTTGAGGTTACCAGCACCGGTTTTCCGCCGCGCTTTTTCGATTCATTGATAAAATACTGTAATTCATCCTGATACGTCGTATACGGTTCAACGTGGCTGCTCCCCGGCTTTTGATCGTTGTGTGCAAACTCCATAAACAAGTAGTCGCCAGGCTTCATTACACTCAGGATTTTTTTTAAGCGGTTTTCGGCTCTGAAAGCTTTCAAGGTCTCCCCCGATTCGGCAAAGTTGGCCACAACGATCTCCGGTTTCAGAAACCTCGGAAACATTTGCCCCCACGATGCCCAGGGCTCGTACTCCTGATCGGTAACGGTAGAATTCCCGGCTAGAAAAATTACCGGATATTCATTCGCTCGTTCAATTTCAATGGAACGTAGCGATGAGTTTTCGCCGTTAAACTCAAGACTCAAACTTTTGTCCCAGTTTTTGTAGGGCAACTCCCGAGATTTTAGCCGGATACTTTCGGTGGCATTAATTCGCGGAGAACGCACATCAACAAGGAAAGTTTTGGTAACCATCTCGCCTTTTTCAACTTGAATATTTTCCAGCATCAAACGGCGCGATTCGGCTTTTACGGTAACCGCCGATTTTTTAACTGAACTGCCCAATACCGCAGTAACTTTGTAGCGGCCTTCAGATAAATCCAGCTGAAAAAAGAACGGTGCTTCCGATTGTACTCCATCATTTGTGGCTTCGTCACCACCTTTTTCATAAAATGATTTAACCACTCCTGAAGGAATAATTCCACAAGTTGATTCTTCGGTATAGAGCGTCTCGTCTGTAATTTGTTGGAATCCCTCTTTTACTTTTCCGCTGCCAAAATCAAATTTCCATACCTGAGCTTTACTTTCTTTATACAACATTGTTGCACTGTCGTTAATGCGGATGTCATGCGATTTCAACAACTCGATCATTTCCGCTCCGGCCAACAGAACCGGGCCATAACCGTGCGCAGCAAATACATTCACCGGCCGGTAATAATAAAATGCCGGATCGAACCCCATTCCCGTTCCTACGCAGGTTCCTTCAACCTGTCCGAGCTCATTTACCTTGCTGGCAACCGCATTCCACGCCAAACAAACCATTGGTCCGTAAACTTTGGCATCTACATATTCGCGGTTGATCGCGCGGGCAATTGAATACGTGTAAATGGCAGTAGCCGAAGTCTCCAGATACGTATCGTTCCGGTCGATCAGCTGGTGCCAAGAACCGGTTCCATGCTGATAGTTGGCCAAACCACGAATGTGACGTTGCAGCACATCCAGCACCTGATCGCGTCGCGGATAATCAGCCGGCAATACCTCAAGCAGTTCCACCATTGCCATTACCGCCCAGCCGTTGGCACGCGCCCAATGAAACTGCGGATGCTCTTCCATTTCCTGAATCCAGCCATGCATAAAAAGGCCTTTTTCGTAATTGAACATGCGTTTCGAAAACAACAGCACCTGGTCGATAGCATCGTCGAAATATTTCGGATCGCCGCTGTAACTTCCCATTTGAGCCAGTGCCGGAACACTCATAAACAGATCGTCGAGCCAAACAGAATTGGCTTGTGGCCGGTTACGCGCCAGGGTTTTATCTTTTAAACGAAATTGTTTATTGCTGATGTAATCGGTATAAATATTAATGATCCAGTCCAGATTTTCCACATTATCAGTTTTTGAAGCTTTTATCATGGCAGCGCAAATCGCGCCACAATCATCCAAAGCATGCGGATGTAACGAGCGGATCAACTGAATTTCCACATCGGGATTTTTCTTCTCAAAACCAGAAAAAGCTTCCAGTGCTTTTGCCAGGAATTGCAACCTTTCAGTAGTATACGCTGCATATTTATCATCACCGGTATTCTTTGTTGCCAGTAACATCCCGGCATAAGTAACTCCCCACTCGTAACTGTTCAAGCGGAAATCACCCGGTTTCATTATGCTGTTTTCATCAACTTTCGACAAATCGTTGATCGTTGCTCCGGAAACTTTATCAACCATTTCGGCCGGAGTGACCCGATCGAGATAATCGTAAATCCGTGTTAATACCTGTTCTACGTCCTGAATTTCAGGGGCTCCGTAAGCATGAGGATAATCGGGTTGCATCAGGTGAAGCGGCGTTGTAACATCGTTAACTTGCGCTGTTCCGGCAAATGCAACGCTAAATAAAAGAATGGCAATAATGAATTTACGAATCATAACTGGTTTTAAATGTCAAGTAAAAAATGAACCTAGTTTACTATTAGTATAGACCTACTAATGCCTTCGGGTACCTATTATTTTAAAGCAAATCCTTCTAATTGCCCAATAAAATAGTTCTATAGCATTAATCGCAAGGATAATTTTATTCGATATCGCCACGCTGAAAAGTCAATTCCAAAGGAATCCGACCTATTCCTTGCAAAAAAGACGATAAAGTATTAAATTACACATATAGAGTTAATTACTGCAAATACTTTATCCATGCAAATCTTTTCTTCCGAAATTTTAATTGAAAGAATGGTACGACAGTGCCATCAACATCAACTAACGTAAAAATACAATTATCATGAAGTACAATTTATTAGGAAACACAGGATTATACGTATCAGAACTTTGTTTGGGCACCATGACATTTGGCGGCCGCGGCATGTGGACTGCCATTGGAACGCTGCCGCAGGACCAGGTGAACAGCCTTGTAAAACAATCGGTTGACGGCGGAATAAACTTTATCGACACGGCCAATATCTATAGCGAAGGATTGAGCGAACAAATGACCGGGCAGGCTATCCGCGACCTTGGATTAAAACGCGACAACCTGGTGATTGCCACAAAAGTGCGCGGACAAATGGGTGAAGGACCAAATGAGGTTGGGCTGAGTAAAAAGCACATTCTGCAGCAGGCCGATGAAAGTCTGGAACGTTTGAAAATGGATTATATCGATTTGTACCAGATTCATGGATTTGACAGACTTACACCTTTGGAAGAAACGCTTGAAGCACTCGATTCGCTGGTTAAAAGCGGAAAAGTAAGGTACATCGGCTGTAGCAACCTGGCTGCCTGGCAACTGATGAAAGCGTTGGGCATTTCGGCACAGCAACACCTGAGCAAATTTGTATCGTTGCAAGCTTATTACACCATCGCCGGGCGCGATTTGGAACGCGAACTGGTTCCGCTGCTTCTCGACCAAAAAGTGGGGCTAATGGTTTGGAGTCCGCTAGCCGGCGGATTGTTAAGTGGCAAATACAGTCGCGATGCCGAAACCAAAGAAGGCCGAAGAGTGAATTTCGACTTTCCACCTGTGAACAAAGAAAAAGCTTTCGACATTGTGGATGTTATGCGAAAAATTGCCGATAACAAAGGCGTTACTGTGGCACAGATCGCATTGTCGTGGTTGCTGCATCAACCGGCTGTTTCGTCGGTAATTATTGGCGCCAACAAACCCGCGCAGCTTGCCGATAACTTAAGCTCGGTAGATGTAAAACTGGAAGCTGAAGAACTCGCACAACTGGACGAAGTAAGTAAACTGCCTCCGGAATATCCGGGCTGGATGATCGAACGCCAGGGCAGCGGCAGATAAACTTTTTCAAATAAGCCACAACCAAACAATATAATCGCCTGGATATCTGGACTCCGTCAAAAGAACGACATCTTGTAATTCAGGCGATTATTTCGTAACTTCTATAGTCTTTTCGTAATCCGGTTTCTTTGTGATAGCCAGTTATTTATTAACCAAAATTTACTATCATGAAGAAGTTATGTTTACTTTTCCGGAAATCCATGTCGTATCTGTTCGTTGTATGCATGGTTGTATGTTTTCTGCCAAAACCTGCTGTAGCACAGCAAAATTCGAACCTTTTTATCGTTGTTGACCTCATGAAAGTTAAACCCGGCAATGATGTTAAGTATCTTGAACTTGAGCAGAATGTATTCAAACCCATTCATCAGGAGCGGATAAACCAGGGAATTATTGTTGCTTGGTTTTTGTACCAGGTAGTATATGTTGGCGACAACGATCCTTACAATTATGTAACCGTAAATGTTTATGCCGATCCGACCAAACTTGAAACTCCGTACGCCGGAATTGATTTCAACAAAATACTTCCCGGAAAGGATTTAAACCTGATAATGGAAGAAACGGTAAAAGCACGAACAATAGTGCAGGAACAATTGATGAGAAGGGTGAACTTTGCTTACCCCGAAGGTGGCGAAAATCTTGGTCCGCATAAATACATCGTTGTAAATTATATGAAAACCAAACCCGGAGGAAATTACGTGCAATTAGAAAATCAAATAGGACAACCTACTGCGGCCGAATTAGTAAAAAGTGGCGCCTGGTCGGGATGGACCTTCTGGTCGAATGTTTACCCATCGGGAACCAATATGGCAGCAGATTATGTTACCGTTGATTACTATTCTGACTTTACGAAAGTCGGATCTTTCAATTACATGGAAGCCTTTCAAAAAGCACATCCGGATAAAGAATGGGCAGAAACGATGCAGGGATTCAGTAACTCAAGAGATATGATTCGTACCGAATTATGGAAATTACTGGATGCCGCAATTGCAGAATAACGCAATAATATTCCGAATAATAAAAAGAGGATTTCACGGTCCTCTTTTTTTGTTTCTACACCAAATCATGAATTTGAATTATTCCGAAAAGACCATCATTTGAATTGAAATTATTATCTTGTTACAATCGAAACCTAACGGATAAGAAACTATACTACACTAACTTATAACTAAACTTTACAAGATGAAAAACAGATTATTCATTTTCACCATTCTCCTTCCTGCACTTTTTGTAATCATAAGTTGCGGGGATGAAACACCCGGCACAGCTACATCAAGCGATGGAGTTACAATAGCTTTCGACAGTCAGGGAAAAGGAAAACCCGCCATTATTTTTGTTCACGGATGGACAAATCCCCGAACGATTTGGGACGACCAAATGAAACAGTTTTCGGCAAAATACCAGGCTGTAGCACTTGATCTCGCAGGCTCAGGCGAATCGGGCAATAACCGCTCGGAATGGACCATGAATGCATTTTCGAACGACGTAATTGCCGTAATCGATAAACTAAAACTGGATGAAGTGGTACTGGTTGGTTTTTCGATGGGAGCTGCGGTTGTTGTTGAAACAGCAAACCAAATTCCCGAAAAAGTAAAAGGAGTTGTAATTGTCGATAATATGCAGAATCCTGAAGGCAAACTACCTCCGCAAATGATTCCGGTTGTCGATAGCATGATGATGGATCTTTTGAACAACATGAGTAACGAAAAGCTGGTTGCCATGGGATTCTACAAAACAAATCAGGAAGCCAATTACGAACGGGTACTTCGTCTTTACCCGGAAGACGTTTCTCAAATTGGATGGCAGGAAGCACTTCTCGGAAACATGAAATGGATGAATGAAGATTGTATAAAATCGCTTCAGCAATTGCAGGTTCCGCTTCACGCAATTAATTCGGATATGGAACCAACTGAAGTTGAGATTTTCAAAAAGTATGTACCCGGGTTTAAAGCTAAAATCATTACCGGTGTTGGGCATCTCGTTTTTTGGGAAAAACCTGACGAATTCCAGCGCTTATTAGACGAAAGCATTCAGGAATTTATGAAACAGGAATAACCGTCGCATTTTGCCTTTTCTGTTACCCAATTTTCAAATCTAAATACCGTTTTAATGAAACAACAAAATGTTACAACAGTCGCCCTAATTATTGCTTTAGGCGGTTTTTTGTTTGGTTACGACATTGCCATGATGTCGGGAACAACATCGCAACTGGAAGAGTTATTCCATCTCAACAGTTTTTGGCTGGGATTCACAGTTGCAGTTGCCATAATCGGAACCATAATCGGCACCCTGATTATTGGCAAACCTGCCGAAAAATACGGTCGTAAAAAATCGTTACTCCTTTTGTCGGGCTTATTTGCACTTACCACTTTGGGCGCTGCATTTGCCATTAACTGGGCCATGTTGCTTTTGTTCCGCTTTTTAACCGGAATATTGCTGGGATGCATTTCGGTGGTAACGCCAATGTTTATTGCCGAAATTTCGCCGGCTAAAAAACGCGGTCGGCTGGTGCTGTTAAATCAGTTGTTTGTTGTTATCTCGCTGTTTCTTGCTTTTGTAGTGAATTACTTGTTGGCGAAATCTATCGGAAACGGTTCATGGCGCTGGATGATCGGCGTGGAAGCCATTCCCGCCGCATCGTTTTTCCTGTTGTTGAACCTGGTTCCGGAAAGTCCGCGCTGGTTGGTTAACCAAAATCGCAGCGATGAAGCATTAACGGTATTTACCCGTATAAAAGCCAATAATCCTGAAGAAGAAGTTCGTATTGTTCAGCAAGCCGTAGAACAGGAAGAAAAGCTGGAACACGGAAAACTATTTGTAAAGGAAAACCGGTTCCCGATTACCATTGCCATTTTAATGGCCGCTTTTAACCAACTGGCCGGAATTAATGCGATAATGATTTATGCGCCCCGTGTTTTCGAAATGGCAGGATTTGAAAGCAACGTTTCGCTGCTGCAATCCATTTCGGTTGGTGCCACGAATTTAGTATTCACGATAGTCGCTTTAACCCTTATCGACCGTTACGGAAGGCGGTCTCTTTTAATGGCCGGTTCTGTCGGAATGGTATTCTTTCTGGGCATGCTCTCCAAATCGTTTTTTACTGAAAATTATAGCGACCTTGGCGGTTACGGCGTAATGATCTACCTGATGGGATTTATTGCCTTCTTTGCCTTTTCGCAGGGAGCCGTTTTATGGGTAGTAATTTCCGAGATCTTTCCCAACAAAGTACGCTCGAAAGGTCAGGCACTGGGAAGCTTTACGCACTGGATTTTGGCGGCGGCTTTAATTTGGGGATTTCCGGTAGTTGCCAATATGCCCGGAATTGGAGGAGGTATATCTTTTGCCTTTTTCGCGGCAATGATGGTGATCCACTTTTTCTTTGCGTGGAAACTGGTTCCCGAAACAAAAGGAAAATCGCTGGAAGAAATTCAGGCTGAAATTAAAAAAAGAAGTACAAAATAATACGCACAAAAATGAATATTACAAATAAAGAAATACTTTGTATTGGAGAGGTGCTGTGGGACCGACTTCCATCGGGAGCTAAACCGGGCGGTGCCCCCATGAATGTGGCTTTGCACCTCAACGCCATCGGGCTTGATGCGGCAATTGCCAGCTCGGTTGGCAACGACGATGCAGGCAAACAACTCATTGATTTTTTAAAAAATTCAGGGGTAGATACTTCGTTAATTCAAACGGATGAAAAATTACCTACCAGCGAAGTTTTGGTGCACCTCGACGAGAATAATAACGCCTCGTACGAAATTTGCGAACCGGTGGCCTGGGACAATATTCAGCTTACCGACGAACTGGCTAAAAAGGCACAAAACTCGGGACTGATCATTTATGGTTCGCTGGCATCGCGAAACCAAACAACGCGCGAAACACTTTTGAAATTAATCGACAACGATGCGGTAAAATTAATCGATGTAAACCTGCGCCAACCTTACGACAAACAGGATGTGCTGGAACTTCTGCTGGCTAAATCAGACATTGTAAAACTAAACGATGACGAACTACGTGTTTTTGCCGGCTGGAATGGAATTGAAGGTAAAACCGAGGAAGAACTGATAAAATGGTTTGTGCAACATTATAAAGTTGAAATGCTTTGTGTTACCCGTGGCGACAAAGGAGCGGCCATGTTTCATAAAAACAAGTTTTACGAGCATCCCGGATTTAAAGTAAACGCTGTTGACACGGTTGGTGCCGGCGATGCTTTTCTGGCCGGTTTGGTAGCGGCATTTCTGCAAAAGAAATCACCCAAAGAAGCGATTACTTTTGCCTGTGCAACGGGTGCTTTTGTGGCATCGAAAGCAGGTGCTACACCGGAATACGACATGAATGAAATTCAGGCAATTATGAACCAGTGAAAATAGAATTGAATTACCCAATATTTATAAAAGCAAAAAGGAGGTTGAAATCAACCTCCTTTTTTTAGGTTCTTCCTGCCTGCTAAAACAAATCAGAACCTTTACTAACTAACTATCAATTAACTTAAAACTAAAAATCCTTTAGATCTTATTTTTCAACATCAAATTTGTAGATACAAACTGAATAGTACTCATCGCCCGGATTTACAATTACACTTGGAAATTCAGGTTTGTTAGGACTATCAGGGAAGTGCTGAGTTTCTAAACAGAATGCACTTCTGAAACCGTATTTAATGTCGTTTTTACCGGCAACTTGTCCGTCGATAAAGTTACCGCCGTAAAACTGAATACCCGGTTCGTTGGTGTATACTTCCAATACTCTTCCTGTCTCCGGCTCAACAACTTTTGCAGCCAAAGCAGCTACGTTATTCTCGGTATTCAAAACCCAGTTATGGTCGTATCCACCTCCAAGTTTTAACTGCTCATCATCAGCTTCAACGCGGGCGCCAATTGCTGTTGGAGTTGTAAAATCGAATGGTGTTCCGGCAACTGCTGCCAACTCTCCTGTTGGGATCAAACCCCCGTCAACAGGTGTATAATAATCAGCATTCAGGTACATCAAATGATCGTTGATCGTAGTTCTTCCACCATCTTTCAAATTGAAATAAGAGTGGTTGGTAAGATTCAATACCGTTTTCTTATCAGTAGTGGCGAAATATTCAATTTTCAGCTCGTTTGCAGCTGTTAACTGGTATTTCACTTTAACTGTTACAGTTCCCGGGTAACCGGTTTCCATATCAGGAGAAACTAAGCTAAAATCAACTTCTGTATCACTGATCTGTTCTGCATTCCAAACCTGGCGGTGAAAACCATTGGTTCCACCATGCAGATGATTCTCGCCGTCGTTTTTCTCCAGCGGATATTCAACACCGTCGATCGAGAATTTAGCATCGCCAATGCGGTTGCCGTAACGACCGATCACTGCGCCATAAAAATTCTCTTTCTTTTCAACATAGTCTGTACCCGAACCATAACCAACAATTACATCTGCCAACTCGCCATTTTTGTCGGGAGCATACAAACTCACTACTCTCGCGCCAAAATTGGTTAACTGGCAAACAACGCCGTTATCGTTTTTCAAAGTATACAGTTCAATAGTTTTTCCCTGGTAATCAAACGCAAAATCTTCGCTTGAAATTCCAACAGGAGCTTCTTCTTGTGTACAACTAAATACCATAAATATTAAAGCTATTAATCCTAAGTACTTCATTGGTTTATTTTTTTAGGTTACTTGTTCAAATCGAACTCAATAAACTTACCCAGTCTATTGTATTTCTCGTACAGGTCTTTGTATTTCTCTACGTTTTCAGGAATTGGATGATATTCCATTTCGAAACCGCCACCCATTTTTGCCTGCGCTTCGCCAAGGTTTTCGTAAACACCGGCTGCAACTGCTGCTGCCATTGCTGTACCCAATGCACAAGCCTGCTCAGAGCGAGCCACTTTAATTGGCATATCCAGTACGTCGGCAACGATTTGCATTACCAGACGCGATTTTTTAGCCACACCACCCAGTGCAATAACACCGTCGATACGGATTCCTTCAGAAATAAAACGATCGTTAATGGCTTTTGAACCAAAAGCAGTTGCTTCAACCAATGCACGGAAAATACGTGGTGCATCCGATCCTAAATTCAAACCGATAATCGCTCCTTTTAATGCCTGGTTAGCATCCGGAGTACGACGACCGTTCATCCAGTCTAATGCAACGATTCCGCTCTCGGCGATAGGAATTTTTTCAGCTTCCTGGCTCAGTTTAGCGATAACCTTACCTGAAGTTTCATCGATAAGCTTTTTCTTGGTTTCCTCGTCGATCAAATCAGATTCGGCCAAAATATTCTGCATTGGCCACTCAATCAAACGACGGAACCAGGCGTAGATATCACCAAATGCCGACTGACCAGCTTCCAAACCTAACATTCCGGGAACGATCGATCCGTCAACCTGACCACAAATACCGCTTACCAGTTTATCACCTACTTCTTCAAGTGGAGCAATCAACATATCGCAAGTTGATGTACCCATAACTTTCGACAAGTGATAAGGCTCGATTTGAGCACCAACAGCACCAAGGTGAGCATCAAAAGCTCCTACCCCAATTACCACTTTGGTAGAAAGTCCTAATTTCTTCGCCCACTCTTCACTCAAAGTTCCTGCCGATACATCGCAGGTAAATGTTTCTTTGAATAAACGATCTTTTAAACCGCTCAACATTGGGTCAAGCTGTGTCAGGAATTCTTCTGATGGAAGACCACCAAAAGCTTCGTGCCACATTGCTTTGTGACCTGCTGCACAACGGCTTCTTTTTAATGTTTTTGGATTTGTATTTCCGGTAAGAACTGCCGGAATCCAGTCGCAATGCTCTACCCACGAATAAGCTGCGCGGTAAACACCTGCATCTTCGCGAGTTACATGCAATAACTTGGCCCAAAACCACTCTGATGAATAAATTCCACCTTCGTATTTCGTGAAATCGATGTCCGATTTTTTAGCCAATTCGTTGATTTCTGCAGCCTCTTTTACTGCAGTATGGTCTTTCCAAAGTACGAACATCGCATTTGGATTTTCTTCAAAACCCGGAGTTAATGCCAGTGGTGTACCTTTTTCGTCAACTGCTACCGGAGTCGATCCGGTTGTATCAACAGAAATACCCACAACATTTTCGGCTACACCTGCAGGAGCTTGTTTCAGCGCCTCAACAATGGTGTATTCCAAACCTTCTAAATAATCTTTCGGATGCTGACGAAACTGGTTGTTTGGCGCATCGCAATATTCTCCTTTTTTCCAACGCGGGTATTCAAACACAACGCTTGCAATCTCCTCGCCGGTCTCTACGTCTACGATTAATGAACGAACCGAATCAGAACCATAATCCAGTCCAATAGTATATTTTGCCATTTTCTTTGATTTAATGAGGAGCGAAAGCCGGCAGAGAAATTACTTCTCCACCAACTTTTCGTCCTTGATTTTTTTTGTAACTGATGGACAATTATTGTCCGTAGTATGCATTTTTACCATGCTTGCGCAGGTAATGCTTATCTAATAAGAATTGATCGATCTCAGCTCCCGGAGTCAGCTGCAAAGCAGTGTGTGCCATTTTTGCCACTTCTTCCATAACTTTTGCGTTATGAACGGCATTGTGAGCACTTGTTCCCCACGAAAACGGACCGTGGTTGTTTACCAGAACTCCCGGAATTGCAACCGGATCAAGCCCCTCGAAAGTTTCCACAATTACGTTTCCGGTTTCCACTTCGTATGCAGTGGTTACCTCCTCCTCTGTCAATTTACGTGTACAAGGAATTGCACCGTAAAAATAATCGGCGTGTGTTGTTCCCAAAGCAGGAATGCTACGTCCGGCCTGCGCCCAGCTGGTTGCCCAAGATGAGTGCGTGTGCACAACTCCCGATATTCCTTCAAAAGCTTTGTAAAGCACCAGGTGAGTTGCGGTGTCGCTCGATGGTTTCAGGTTTCCTTCAACCACATTGCCTTCCATATCAACCACCACCATGTCGCTGGCTTTCATATCGTCGTACGAAACTCCGCTTGGCTTAATTACCACCAAACCTTTTTCGCGATCGATAGCACTCACATTTCCCCAGGTAAAAATTACCAGGTCGAGATCAACCAGTTCCAGGTTCGCTTTAAAAACTTCTTCTTTTAATTGTTCAAGCATAATTTATTCTGTTTTTATTCTACCAGAAGTAGATGTAAAATGCTACTGTTAATCCGAGGATTACAGCAGTATGGAACACATCCCAACCATTCCAGCTGGCACGTGTTGCAGCTTTTTGTTCTGGCGATGAAGTTCCGAATACCAAGCCCTGAATCTTTTTCTCGTCAGGAGCTTCGGTAAGTAAACTCACCACAATAACAACTACCAAACATACAAGCAACATCCATCCGCAGAAGAACAACCAGTTCATATCGAAGAATACACTTTTGAACAAGCTGTCGCCTGCACCCTGAACGTTCTCGTAATATACTTTCGCACCCAAACGGGTAATACCAATTATAAATCCTGACATCAGTCCCCAGAATCCACCTTTGGCAGAAGCACGTTTCCATGTAATACCCAGCAAGAATGCTGCGGCGATACCAGGAGCCAGAACGGATTGTACGTCTTGTAAATATTCGTAAAGCACGTCGCCAATACTTCTCATAATCGGAATCCAAAGAATACCCAAAATCACGATTACAACTGTTGCAACCTGACCTATTTTCACGAGTTTTTTCTCCGGAGTTTCCGGTTTAAATCGTTTGTAGAAGTCGATGGTAAATAACATTGCCGAAGAGTTGAACAACGAAGCCAGCGAACTCATTAAAGCAGCCAAAATACCACAAACCACCAGACCTTTAATACCGGCAGGAAGCAACTGGGCTACCAACGATGGGAAAGCAGCATCGGCACTTGGCAATACATACTCTTGTCCGTTCAGCATAACTCCTCCTTTGGCACTCATCGCATAAGCAATCATACCAGGAATAAGAAAAAGGAATACCGGTAACAATTTCAGGTAAGCGCCAAAAATTGTACCTCTACGGGCATGTGTTTCGTTTTTACCCGACAGCACCCTTTGTACAATAAACTGGTCGGTACACCAATACCAGAAACCAATGATACTGGAGCCGATTAAAGCACCCAGCCATGGGAAGTCGGCATCGCGGTTGTCCCTGATCAGGTTGATCATACTGTCGCCATATTCGTTAACCTGGGTAGCACCTGCAATTTCCAATACCTGATCCCAGCCACCAACGGCTTTTAAACCAAGCACCACAATTACCAGCGATCCACCAAGCAGAATCGGCGTTTGAAGTACCGAAGTGTATAACACCGATTTCATTCCTCCGAAAATGGTATAAACAGCCGTTAACAGCACCAGGCCAATGGCCGAGATCCAGAAGAAATCGATTCCCCACATGGTTTCGATACCGAAAACCTGTTGGAAAACCAAACCACCGGCATAAACGGTTACCGCAACCTTAGTTAATACATAACTTACTAAAGAAATAAGTGATAGTACTGTTCTGGATTCAGGGTTATAGCGGCGTTCCAAAAACTCGGGCATGGTAAGTACCATACTTCGTGAATAGAACGGTACAAACACCCAACCAAGAATCAGGATCATCCATCCCTGAATTTCCCAGTGTGCCATTGCCATACCACTTGAGGCACCGGCACCGGCTAATCCAATAAGGTGTTCTGATCCAATATTCGAAGCAAAAATCGAAGCTCCAATTGCAATCCATGAAGCATCACGTCCTGCCAGGAAATAGTCGCCTGAAGTTTCTTCTTTCTGACTTAAAACCCAAACGATTACTCCGATAAGAGCAACACCAAAAAGGCCAATTACAATCCAATCTAGTAATTCCATAAAAGTTGATTTATTTTTTTGATTTAGTTTCTATTATAATCCTTTGGCCAAATGATAGTAAAGATCATTCCAGCGCAGTTCTTTTTTGAACGTAGGAATAGTAGTGTCTTTGTCGATTACTACAGCTTCGATTCCTGCAATTTCAGCAAAGTCTAACAAGTCCTCAACTGAAAGGTCGTAAGAGAAGCTGGTGTGGTGTGTACCACCTGCCAAAATCCATGCAGCAGCACCTACTTCGAAATTAGGTTGTGGAATCCAAAGTGCACTTGCAACAGGAAGTTTTGGAAGATCTTTTGATTCGATACAATCAACAGCGTTAATAATCATACGGAAACGGCTTCCCATATCTACTACTGTAGCGGCAACACCAGGTCCGGTTTTACTTTTGAAAATAACACGTGCAGGATCGTTTTTACCACCAATTCCCAAAGGAAGTACATCAAGTGTTGGTTTGCCATCAGCAATTAACGGACAAACTTCCAACATGTGCGCCTGAAGAATTGCACTGTTTTCGCCATCGAAGTTCAAGGTATAATCTTCAAGGAAAGAACATCCTTTGTAGTCTTTCATTTCCTGGCTCATGAACCACATTGTGCGGTATAAAGCAGCTGTTTTCCAGTCACCTTCTGCACCAAATCCATAACCGTCAGCCATCAAACGCTGCGAAGCCAAACCTGGCAACTGATCGATTCCTTCCAGGTCGTCGAAGTTGGTAGTGAAAGCTTTTGCACCTTTTGCTTCTAAAAGACGACGCAATGCGATTTCAATTTTAGCAGCGTGAGCAACTTGCTCGCGGTCTTTTCCACCTTCTTTACAGCTGTCAACAAAGTTGTAGTCTGCTTCGTAAACTTTTACCAATTCAGCAACTTCTTCGTCTGTAACTTCGTTTTGTACGGCAACCAATTCTGCAATCGGACAGTAATCTACGTGATATCCGAAAACTCTTTCAGCATCAACTTTATCACCATCGGTTACAGCAACGTTGTTCATTTGGTCGCCAAAACGAACAATTAACATATCTTGCGAATCAGCCCATGCAGCAGCTACACGCGCCCATGAAGAAACCTGTGAAACGGTTTTTGGATCCTGCCAGTGACCTACAACCATTTTCAGGTTGTAACGCATGCGTGCTGTAATGTGACCGAATTCCCGGTCGCCGTGTGCACTCTGGTTCAGGTTCATGAAATCCATATCGATTTCGTTCCATGGAATTTCTTTGTTGTACTGTGTATGCAGGTGCAACAATGGTTTGTTCAATTCTTTCAATCCGTGAATCCACATTTTTGCAGGAGAGAAAGTGTGCATCCAGGTAATGATACCGATACAGTTATCATCGCTGTTTGCGTCTTTACAAATACGGTGAATTTCTTTCGATCCTGTTCCGGTAGGTTTAACTACTACTTTTACAGGAATTTCTGTTGATGCGTCGAAAGCAGCAGCAATTTCTGTTGAATGCTCTGCAACTTGCTCTAGTGTTTTAGGTCCGTAAAGGTGTTGGCTACCTGTTACAAACCATACTTCCATTTCTTTTAATGTACTGCTCATATTCTTTGATTTTATTTTAAATGTATATATTACTCTTATATGCTTTTAAACTTTTACAATACGGTCGAGACCGCGCTCGGTAACTTCGCTTTTGCATGTATAATAAAACGCTCCTTTTTTCGATTCTGATAAATCTTTTTCATTCAGGCGCTCCAACACATTAAGCGATAATATTTTTTTTCTGAAGTTTCCGGGATCGAATTCACGCTGAAATATAGCTTCGTATAATTTGCGTAATTGAAGTAAGGTAAATTTATCGGCCAGCAGTTCTTTCCCGATTAATCGGTAGCCGGCTTCCTGTTGCAATTTTACCAATGCCTGCTCTACCATTTGCCCATGATCGAAGATCATTTCCGGCAATTCTGAAATGGGCCACCAATGTGCACCATTCTCTCTAACACAGGCTTTATCGTGCTCGTCCATACGCACCAAAGCATAATAAGCAAGACTGATTACTCTTGCTTCCGGATCACGGTCGGGATTGGAAAATGCAGCCACCTGCTGCATAAAAATATCTTCAAGACCTATGGTTTGTTTTAATACGCGTTTGGCGGCATCATCCGACGATTCTCCATCCTGCACAAATCCTCCCATTAGCGACCACGCTCCTTTTGAGGGCTCAAAACCCCGCGGATAAAGCAACAGACAAAGTTCCCCTTCGTCGTACCCCAGTATCACGCAGTCAACTGATACAAAATGCTTCGGATGTCTAGTATAGTGTTTCATAGTAATATTGATGGAACAAATCTATAAAAGTATTTTTAACTTTTATTATTTACCATCCTGCAAAATGAATAATTATGCTGAAGAACATATATTAATTCCGCTATTACACATAAGAACATTTTATACTCAACAAGTTTATTTTCTGCTACTTATGATTAACACACGAATATACTTCCTTAATGAAATACCGCGAAAAGCCGTTTTTTAAAGATCCCTGTATTTATATTCATTCTAATAAAAAAAGGAGCTGAGCAGCTCCTTTTTTACGAGTACGATGTACTGTTATTCTTTAATTTGTTAATTGAGTCCCTTGTCAATTAATAATATTCTATTTCAAATTTGATTCGCTGTATGCCTTCTCAATCGCCGATTGTGGCAAAGCATAATCATACATTTCAAAGGCAGCCATTAAACCGGTGTAGTACTCACCGGCATCTGAAGCGCCAATTCTGATCTTTGCATTATCAACTGCCGACGACAGCAACATATTTTGTGCAGTATCCAACTGGCCGTCAACATAAACTTTTTCCACAACCCCATCGAATGTTACTACAATGTGGTGCCATTTATTGGCTTCGGGTACTTTGTTGTAAGGCAAATCAAAATGGCCGTCGAGGTGAGCCACCGCACCGTAGTTACTTTTATTGTAGTGAACTGCGTTGTACGAATTGGCCAGGTAATGCGCGCTTCTGTCGCACCACGATGCCAGACATTCGTCTCTGTCGCTTACTTCAGGATTTTTCACCCATGTTGAGATTGTAAATGCACCGTTCCACTCCAGACTTCTTGGTACAGCAATTCCGTCCAATTCCAAAGCTCCTTTTGAGAATTCAATGGCTTTTGTTCCGCTTTCTTTGTCGGTAACGATCTTTACATCTCCTTTTCGCACCAAATCACCACCCAACGAACCAGTGTTTGCCAGTTTATCGAATGATTTGCCTGAAAGTGAATTGGCATCAAAACCAACAATCATACTCTGCGAGCTTGCTGCTCCCGGCTCATTCTCCGATGGTTTATTTACCAGGTTCAAAGGAATATCGAATGTTTCTTCATAGACTTTCATGTTCCAAACAGCGGCGAAAGTTCCGGTTTGCTCTGTTCCCAAAATAGTAAGTTTGAGGTAACGCGCGCTCACGTCATTATCGTCGATCATCGGACTTCCCGGTATGCGGTTTTCCGAGCGATCAGCATAAACTTCCCAATTTGTATTATCGGTAGAATACTCAATTTTGTACTGATAATAGTATGGAGAGAATTCGAACTGTGTGGCAATTCGTTTAATGTCTTTTTCTTCGCCCAAATCAACCGACAGGCTTTGTGGGAACGTATTGTCTGCAGCTTTCCACATGGTGGCGTTGTCGTTATCAAAAGCGTAAGCCGGCTTATATTCATAGTCGTAAGCAGGCGACTGCAAATGATAAAACGAAGAAGCCGACGCTGTCGCTTTGAACGCAATATCTTCAGGAACTTCCGACGGAATAAAAGCTTTAATCCCTTTTTGCGTTGGAACTACCGCTTTAATTGTTGAATCGTTTTCAAAGATCATGCTGTCGATACACACCTGGCGCGCCATTCCACCTGCAGTAAACGGAACATCGTGTTTGTGGTAAACGATGTAATAATCGTCGCCATTTTCCAGCACCGAGTGGTGTCCCGGTCCGTGAGTCGTTCCGTCCTCATTGGTCTGCAAAGTCGGGTTATTTTCTCCCGGTGTAAACGGCCCGTATGGATCGTTAGCGTATGAATACAATACTTTGTAAGTTTCGTTGTGGCACGATTCGGCTGAATACATCAGAATGTATTTATCGCCCTTTTTCATCATGTAAGCGGCCTCAAAAGGATTTGGCGTTTGTGCCAGCGGAATATTGGTTGAGTTCGACATTACATCCATTGTTTCGGCGTTTAACTCGCCAACGGCATAACCGCTGTTGTAGTGTACCCAGGTTCCCCAGTAGCCATAAATGCGGCCATCATCGTCCTGAAAAAACTGAGCATCTAACGATGGGAATCCATCGATAGGATAGTTTTGTGCAATTACCGGGGTATCATCGTCGTGTAATTTTTCCCACGGGCCAACCGGCGTATCCGAAACATAGCCGTAAATGTTACATCCTGCCTGACAATTTCCAAAATACAGGTAATAACGGCCATCTTCGCCTTGCATAATATCGGGTGCCCAAAAGTTGCGCAGCGCCACCGAATTCAATGTAGGCACCTCCATTATATAGTTGTACCAGTTTTGCAGGTCTCGACTGTACCAAACGGTTGGCGCGCCCGATGCCAGCATTTCATTGTCGGTAGTGGCGTAGATGTAATAAATATCGCCAAACTTTTTAATTGTAGGATCGGCAAACCAGCCGGGCAAAACAGGGTTAGAAATGTGTGTTGTTTTTTGTTCTGTTGTTTTATTTCCGCACGACGACAGGATAAAAATTCCCGCAATCATGCTCAGTAGAAATTTCCTCATTTTCTTGTCTATTTTTCGAGAATCCAGCTCTCCAGTAATTGTTTTTGTTTATCGTTAATATCGGTTTTCACCTGCATTTTATAATCGCACCATTCCTGGTCAAAAGTCGGAATGGTAAATTCTTTCTCTCCACTTCTGCGTTTTACTTTCAGCGTAATTTCACCTTGTTTTTCAGGATGCGTTAACGAACCGATCAACGTCTCATTTACTTCGACACCGTTAACGGTAAGAATTTGGTCATTAATGCTCAGGCCAATTTGCCATGCCGGAGAATTTCGGTCGATGTCGGTGATTTGCCAGCCCTCGCCAGCTTTTCGCAAAGTCAGTCCGTATGACACAGTTTTTGTTGGCGTAAGGTTCATTTTAACACCCACATAATCCAGGTATTTCTGGTAATCCATCGGCCCGGTTATTTCAGCGTAATGAAAAATTTCTTCCAGCGAACATCCGGCAATCGTTTCACATACTTCGCGGAATTCTTCATCGGTGTAACCCCGGTTTTGCTTTTTATGGAAATCGTTATAAATGGTACGCATTACATCTTCCAGCGACTTTTCGCCGTCGGTTTCGTACCTGATCTTTAAATCGAGCAGCATGCCCAATGCATTACCAATATCGTAGTACGAAATGACAGTATTGTCAGTGTGGTTGTTCCAGTTGAAGAAATTGAGCCAGGTATCGTAACTCGCCTGGCGGGCCGTTAAATGTTTACGTCCGTTGGCATTTTCGAAGTTGGCAATGGTTTTGCTATAGGCGTCGAGCACTTCCTGCTGCGACATTAATCCGGCACGATTCAACACCATGTATTCGTAATAAACCGTTAATCCTTCGGCTACCCAAAGCATGTTGGTGAGGTTTTCGTTGCAATAATCGAACGGCCCCAATTCAATCGGGCGAATACGTTTTACGTTGTACAAATGAAAAAATTCGTGCGCAATAAACGCCAGCCACGATTGGTATCCGCGGCTATTGGTAACGTCGTAGTTCGAGTTCGAGAAAACTGCCATTGAATTTCGGTGCTCCAAACCGCCAAATCCCTGATCCATGATCAGAAATGAATAGTGCGAATACGGAATATCACCCATTAAATCTGTGGCACTTTTTACAATCTTTTTGAAGTCGCCAATGTATGTCTCGCGATCAAACTCTGCCGGATTTTCCATTGATATGGTATATGGAATTCCATCAACTTCAAACGACAGGATTTCCATATTTCCGGCAAGAATCGGGCTGTCATAAAGCACATCGAAATCTGCAGCCCGGTAAATGTATTCCTTTTCATTTACACAATCTAAACCGGTTGTTACGGTCGTCCATTCTTTGTACGGATTTACTGTTAACACTACCGGCGTTTGAATCAATTCTTGTGAAAACATAAAAACACCTGTTGGCTGAATAAAAGCACGTCCGTCATCCAGCCACGGATCGGCAACCGAACGTTCGTAAGCATAAACATCGTACGATATTTTTACGCGTTTTGCATCACCGCTTTTTATCTGCCAGGTATTTAAATCTGTTTTTGAAAACTTTAGCGGGGTACCGTTTTCATTGCTGGCCGAAAAACTGGTAACGTTTTTGGCAAAGTTCAACATCCAGTAATAACCGGGTGTCCAAACGGGCATTTTTACCTCGAAATTTTGCACACCATTACTGTTAAAATCCATTTCTACCTGGTAATAGTGCGTGTGCGGCGCATCCATCGAAACGGTAGCAAAAACAGTGTCGGCTGTGTTTTGGCACATTGCAACCGCGGCTGCAACTAAAAACACTGTTGTCAATATTATTTTCCGGAAATTCATTTTAAGATCATTCATAAGCAAGTTAATTTTGACAGGTTTTAAAATTAAGAAAAAGCCAGCCCCGGATTACACAATGGCAACCACAGGCACTGACTATCCCACCTAAACTTTGTTCTATGAAAAACAGGAACTAACTTTATCTACATCTATATAAAATCAGATATTTGCAATTGCCTGCAATCTCTTTGTATCGAGAAATATTATTTTTCGTCCGGTAAGATCCAACAGATTTTCATTTCTGAATTCGGACATTACGCGGATGAGCGATTCAGTAACGGTACCAACCATATTTGCCAGATCTTCGCGTGTTACGGCAATTTGAAGCGCGTTGTAATTATCGAGCCCAAATTCGTCTTTTAAAATCAGCAACATTTCGGCCGTACGTTCGCGAACCGTTTTCTGAGCAATATCGGTAATAAAGGTGTTTGATTCGCCCAGTTCTTTACACATAAATTTCATCATTCCGTGGGTGAAATCCCAGTTCTGCTGAAATAAATGTAACATGGTATTGTACGGCACATGACACACCAAGGTGTCGTCGTAGGCTTTTGCCGAGGTACAGGCCAACTCGTGGGTAAGCAACGAGCGGTAACCAATAAGATCGCCTTGTTGTGCAAATTTCAGAATCTGCTGCTTTCCGTTTCCACCGATCTTATAGATTTTTACAATGCCCTTCAGCACGATGTACAAACCTGCGTGTCTGCAACCTTCGCGGTAGATTACCGAACGCTTTTTAAATGTTTTATACACTGAATTGATCTCGAGGTCGAGCAATTCGGCTTCTGACAATTTTCGGAACATGTGAATATCGCGCAAGCGCGAATCATCTTTGATTACTGATGCTACCCTTCTTCTGGGTTGAACGATTGTTTCCATATTATTTTAGTTAACGGGTTACTGCACATATAAATTAACAGCGGCATGGCACGATGGGCTAACCTCGAACTCGGGAAAATAGCGACCTACGATTTCATACAAATCAGGATCGTACTTTTTCATGTCCGAGCGGGTATTTACCCAATTGTGTTTGCCGTCGGTTGTTTCAACTTCGGCATTTACGTTAAACCAGTTTTGTACACCTTCGGCCCAATATTCCCAGATATTGGTGGCAGCGTAGGTGTTTTCGTATTTTCCGGCTGCCATTGCGGCATCGAGCTTCTCCTGAAGTAAATCGTTAAATTTATCGTCAAGCGGCATAATTCCAACACCGTGAATGGTGTGTGCAAATTCGTGAATCAGAATGTCTTCTGCATGGTACTTGTCAATCTGGTAACACAGCAGGTTTTCTTCGGCACAGGTTGTCAGCGGATCTTCCATAGTTCCCCCCAGTCCGCGTGCACGAACGTCCCAGTTCAGTGTTGTGTCGTTGGCTAAATACGCGTGCTCAGGAATATCAGTTGTTCCTTCGTAACGCGCCATAATTCCAACACGGGTATTCAGTTTTACCATCTGATTAAGCACTTCTTCCGGCAGGCCGCCGGTCATAAAATCAATGATCTCGCAGGCCTTAACAAAAGCAGAATCGGGCACCCGGTGCGAACTCATAATATGAATGCCATTTACATTGACATACTTTTTATAAAACGGATCGAGTTTCAGTTCTTTGGGCGGTTTTACAATTTCGTACTCCTTTGCCGGCACCTTGGCCGTCAGACAAGAGAACGACAAGATTCCGGTAAGCAGTAGCACCAGAATCTTTGAATTTTTATGAGCGAAAAAGTTAGTCATTACAGAGTTTTTATAATTTGCTAATTTGATTTTACAGCATTCCAATCAGGTGTTTCTTCTTTTAGAAAATTACGAATGAAGAAATCGCGGCGCTTTTGCTCGCCATACGTTCCTCCAAGTGTGTGGTTTACGCCAGGCAGCACCACCAGTTCAAAGTCTTTGTTAGCTTTTATCAATGCATCGGCAACCTGCATGGTTGATGCCGGATCAACATTATCGTCTACTTCTCCAACAATCAGCATTAATTTACCTTGCAGTCTGTAGGCGTTCTCAACATTCGAACATTCTGCGTATTCAGGTCCTACAGGGTATCCCATCCATTGTTCGTTCCACCAGATTTTATCCATGCGGTTATCGTGACATCCACAGGCCGAAACTCCGGCTTTATAAAACTCAGGATGAAATAACAAACCTCCCAAAGTACTTTGCCCGCCGGCCGACGCACCAAACAAACCAACTCTGCTTGTATCCATGAAGCTGTACTTTTCAGCAGCGGCTTTTATCCACAAAATACGATCGGGAAAACCGGCATCTTTCAGGTTTTTCCAACATACATCCTGGAAAGCTTTCGAACGGTTCGATGTTCCCATTCCATCCATCTGAACAATGATAAAACCTAACTCGGCAAGGCTTGAGAAAGCATAACTAACCGGGCTAAAACTTTTTTGAACAAACGAATCGTGCGGGCCGGCATAAATGTATTCGATAATCGGGTAATTCTTATTTTCATCGAAATTGGTTGGGCGGTAGATATTTCCCCAAATATCGGTTTTTCCATCGCGGCCTTTTGCCACAAACGGCTCAGGAGCGATCCATCCTTTTTCCTGCAAATCTGAAATATCTGTTTTCTCCAGCTCCACCAAAACTTTTCCATCAACAGAACTGCGAACTACTGTAAATGGTGGCGTTTCAACCGTTGAGTACGTATCGGTAAAATAATTCAGATCTTTTGAAAACGACACATCGTGATTCATTTTCTCCGGTGTAAGATCGGTTAAACCGCTACCATCAAAATTCACCTTGTAACAATGCAAATAGTAAGGATCTTCGTCACTGTTTTTACCCGATCCGTAAAAGAATATCGTACGGTTTTCGTCATCAACTTTTATTACACGACGAACCACCCACTCTCCTTTTGTGATCTGATTTTTCACCTCCCCGGTTTTCGAATCGATCAGGTAAAGATGATTCCATCCGTCGCGTTCCGATGCCCAAAGTATTTCGTTGCTTTCCTCCAGATCATAGCGGTAACGTTTTCCACTGTAATCGATAAATGTTTTGCTTTGCTCGTCGATCAATACTTTAACATCGCCGCTTTCGCCATTCACTTCTACAACTTTGTAGGCCTGATGCCCGCGCTGGTTAAACTCGAAAGTAAATGACGAAGCATCATCTTTCCATCGCGGGTTGGTGAGACTAAACTGGTGTTCAAAAGCATCGGTATTTACCGGAATTTGTTTTTTGCTTTCCACATCAAACAATGCCGGATGTTTTATCGGCATGGCATCGCCCGGCTTGCGGTAATCGCGTTTGCGCAAAATAGGCTGTAACTGGTCTTTTGGCGACGATTCAACAAAGAAGATCTCGCGCTCTTCAGCATCGCGCACTTTGTTTACCGCCAGTTTTTTTGAATCAGGAGACCATGAAAAATACGACGAATAAAAATCGCCGGGTGCTCCATCGTAACTCAGTTGAAACTCCTCGTTTGTTTTGTTATCCTTTACGTAAACGTTGTTTTCTCGTATAAAAGCTGTCCAAACACTGTCAGGCGATGGAACCGGGTCATTTCCCTTCTCATCAAAAAATCCTCCCCAGTAATCATTCGATCGCTCTTCTTTTTCGGCTGTATCTTTTTTCAGATCATATTTTTTCAAATCGCAGATCCAGTCTGTTGATTGAAAATTAAAATGAATCGTATTTTTATCCTCGTCGAATTTCAGATCCCTCAAATACAATTCTTTGGCAGAAGTTTTTTTATCGAGTTGCTTATTAAGCGCTTCAACCAGTTTATCGGTATCAAAAGCAGTTTTTTTCGATCCTTTTTGCGCATCAACCAGTTGGTACTTTATACCCTCGCGCGTTTTTATACGGTACCAGAATACATCCGTTGAATCGATCCAGGTAATTTGGGCCACCTGATCGTAAACCAAGTCCCTGAGTTTCATTACAGAATCAGCTTGTGCGTAGTCTTCTTTTGTGAGTTGCGCAGAAACTGTATTGCCTGCAAAAGCAGACAGAAGAATTAATGAGATGAATAAAATTTGTTTCATTTGACTTTATATTTTCACATTTCTGTGATCTGTACTTTTCTAGTTTGATGTTACCGCGTTCCAATCCGGTGTTTCCTGCTTCAAAAAATGCCGAACGAAAAAGTCGCTCATTTTGCGTTCATCGTATCGTCCGCTCAAGGCATGTTTTGCCCCGGGAATTATTACCAACTCAAAGTCTTTATTTGCTTTTATAAGTGCATCTGCCACCTGCATTGTCGAGGCCGGATCAACATTTTCATCCAACTCTCCAACTATCAACATTAGTTTTCCCTGCAGTTTATGCGCATTTACCACATTCGAACATTCTTCGTATTGAGGTCCTATCGGATATCCCATCCACTGTTCGTTCCACCATATTTTATCCATACGGTTATCATGGCATCCACAAGATGAAACCCCCACTTTGTAAAATTCCGGATGAAACAAAAGACCCGATAAGGTATTCTGTCCACCAGCCGATCTTCCGAACAATCCAACACGAGTTGTGTCCATGTAACTGTAGTTTTCGGCTGCGGCTTTTATCCACAAAATACGATCGGGGAAACCGGCATCTTTTAGGTTTTTATAACAGACATCCTGAAATGCTTTCGAACGATTTGAGGTGCCCATTCCATCCATTTTTACGATGATAAAACCAAGTTCGGCAAATGCTGAAAAGGCACTGTGAACTGCCTGAAAACTTTTCTGCGTAAACGAACTGTGTGGCCCTGCATAAACGTATTCAATAATTGGGTACGATTTATTCTCGTCGAAATTAGTAGGGCGATAAATATTTCCCCAAATATCGGTTTTGCCATCGCGGGCTTTTGCCACAAACGGTTCCGGAGCAATCCATCCTGCCGCTAATAATTCGGACATATCTGCTTGCTCCAGTTCTACCTGAACTTTGCCGTCAAGAGAAGAACGAACAACTGTTACAGGAGGTGTTTGAACTGTTGAATAGGTATCGGTGAAATAATCAAAATCCCCAGAGAATGAAACTTCGTGATTCATTTTCTCGGGCGTTAAATCGATTAATCCGCTACCATCAAAATTTACTTTGTAGCAATGCAGGTAGTATGGATCTTCGTCGCTGTTTTTACCCGAACCATAAAAGTAAATGGTACGGTTTTCAGCATCAACATGCAACACATTACGCACTACCCACTCGCCTTTTGTTACCTGATTTTTTATCGAACCGTCTTTCGTATCGATCAAATAAAGGTGGTTCCAGCCATCGCGTTCCGATGCCCAAAGCATTTCGTTGGTTTCTTCCAAATCGTAACGGTAACGTTTTCCGCTGTAGTCGATAAATGTTTTACTGTGTTCGCCGGCGAGTATACGAACTTCGCCTGTTTCGCCATTTACTTCCACCACCTGGTAAACCTGATGACCACGCTGGTTAAATTCGAAAGTAAATGCTGAAGCGTCTTTTCTCCACTTTAATCGGGAAAGGTTATACTGAAATTCAAAAGCAGTTGTGTTAACAGGAATCTGCTTTTTACTTTCTACATCAAATAAACAAGGACGTCTGATGGCCAGATCGTCGCCCGGTTTTTGATAATCTCTTTTTCTTAAGATCGGTTGTAGTTGCGAATCGGGGGATGATTCCACATAGTAAATCTGGCGTTTTTCATTGTCGCGAACGCGATTTACAGCCAGCTTTTTCGAGTCGGGCGACCACGAAATATACGACGAATAGAAATCGCCCGGCGCGCCATCGTAACTTAACTGGTATTCTTCGTTATCCTCGTTGTTCCGGATGTAAACATTATCGCTTCGGATAAACGCGGTCCACAATTTATCCGGAGAAACCACAGGGTCGCCACCTTTTTCATCGAAAAAGCTGCCCCAATACGGGCGAGTTCTTTCCGGCTTCTGATCGGAAACTTTTACCAGTGAGTACTTTTTCAGCTCACATTTCCAACTTTTGGATTGGAAATTAAACTGTATTGTTTTTTTATCCTGATCGAATTTCAGGTCTTCTAAAATCAACTCCTTTGCAGAAGTTTTTTTATCCAATTGCTGGTTCAGGGCGTCAACCAGTTTATTGGTATCAAAAGCAAGTTTTTTTGTGCCCTTTTGTGCATCAACCAACTGATACACCATTCCATCGCGTGTTTTAATCCGATACCAGAATTCAGGTGATGAATCGATCCAGGTAATATCAGCAACCTGATCGTAAACCAACTCTTCGAGTTTCATCACTGAATCGGCATTTGCATAATCTTCTTTTGTGATTTGATCAGAAGTTTTACTGCCTGCAAAAGCAAGCAGTAAAACTATGGTTACGGATAAAAACAACTTCATTTTCAATTTATATTTTTACACGAAATTGATTTCCGGTCACGTTACCGAACCAAAAATTTATGCGTGTCATTCATTTCATCTGTGCGCACGTTAACAAAGTAAATTCCTTGTTTTAAATGCGACTCCAACGGAATTTCAAATCGGTCGGACTGAATATCCTGTTGAACATACAAAATATTTCCCCTTGCATCGATAATGCGAACTTCCTTCTTAACAGATAGTTGATCTTTGAAGTCGATTTTTAACACATCGTTGCTGGCAATCGGGTTTGGATAAACCACTGACGAATGATTTTTGTCGCCAACAGAAATATTTTCGGCGCCGGTAGTTAGATTCGGATCGTAAAGAGCACCTTCTGTTGGGAATGGCTCAACCGGATCAGGAACGTTGATGATTGTTGAGTTGTAATCGTACCATTTTTTATTTACGCTGGCAGTTCCGTCAACACCTTCAACCAATTGCAAACGGTAGTCGAAGTGCGCTTTACGTGTTTCTTCGCCTTCGTAAACATAGTCGGTGTTACAAATTACAGCAATTACAACACCATTTGCAGGCGCTTTGTCCAAGTTCAGTTTACACGATCCGCTTGATACAGGCTTGCTGTAAACAGGCGTTCCATCAGTAGCACGGTAAACCAACTGACAAGTCATGTTTTTACCCAACGGCATAAAGTTCACTTCTACCTGTGTGCCTGAAACCAATAATGGTATTTGGTTAGCACCCGACCATCCCGGAGTAGTTCTTGGTTCCGGAGTAAGTATTTTATTTTCGGTATCGCGCATCCATGTTTTTGCATACGGAGTAGCTCTCCACGGTGTACATTGAATCCAGCTTGGTTGCCACTCAGCGCCAATGGTTCCGCCCATGTTGCCATCGAGTAATTTTTTGATGGCTCCACTCCATTCGCCCATATCAATTAGCGCTTGTTTAGCACGGTACTGCATAATCAGGCGGCGAATTTGCATGTCGCCAATACCGGCAGCCATACCTTCCAATACACGTTCAGGGCAGTTTTGCCAAATCCATGGAATACTTCCTTTGCCCAAAGCCTGACCAAGGAAAGTTGGGAAAGTATTTCCGTACTGGTTACCTCCAAGCAAGGTTCTCCAAGTACAAATTTGCTGGCTTCCTTCGAACATATTCACACCTTCGGCACTTGGTCCGCCAAAACTTCCGTCTTGCAACCAACCAGTGTAACATTCAATAGGCATAAACGGAGCAATATATGCACCGGCGTTCAGGAATCCCATCTCGTCATAACTCTGCGCTTTTGTTGCTTCCATTTCCTGTTGTAACCAGGTATTTCCACCTTCATGGAACCATGCAGCTTGTTTAGCGCCCGGCATATCGGCCAGTACAGCGTGAATTCCTTCATGAACCATGGCCCCCATTTGTCCTTCACGATCACCGTAAGGACAAGCAGGATCGAAACTGTAAATCGGGTAATACGAAGCCAAAATCATCGGCCAGCTTTCATTCTGGTAAGTTATGGCGCCCTGCCATCCACCAAGTGCAGTTGTATCAGCATCATCGGTACATAAACCTGAGCCATAAAGGTAAACAGCACTTCTGTAACCTTCTTTGGCACGTTTGTCCGGTGGCCATCCCATGGTGTCGCGGAAATAAGCAAAGTCTTTATTTAAACGCTCCAACATTGGAGTAATGGCGGCTTCGGTAATTTCCGAACGTTTGTTTGGTCCCCATTTAAATGTCCACCATCCTGATGACTGCGTTCCAACTACACTCGGACAATCATCGAGGTCTTTTGTAGGCATTTCCAATGTAGGATATTCATCTCTGAAGTTATAATTTAAAGTTGGAGAGAAATTAGGCCATGCAAATGGTTCAGCCACCTGCTCTTCATCACCAAAAAATACCCAAACACCTTCGCTTGGTCGCGACACGTTGCCTGCAGCATCAACCGCCTGCACAGCGATCATGTACATTTCGTTACGTGGCATTCCGCTTATGGTTGCCATGTGGTAAGGAGCTTCTTTGTATACCGAGTCATTCAACAGCACCTGGTAACCGGTAACTTCGTCGTCATCGGTTGAAGTATCCCACGAAATGGCAATACTTGTCTGCGAAATATTTACGATTTCAGGAGTTCCCGGAGAAGAAGGCGCTTCAATATCGGTACTACCCGACAGGCTGCGTCCCCAAACTCTAAACTCAAGAATTCCGGTTGACTCGGTGTAATTACGCATGGTTACACGAAGTTTCGAAACAGCAGTTTCGGGAAACGAAGCGCTGTTGAATTGATCCTTTACACAAGGAACATCAACCAGTTTTACCCAGTCGTTAGCATCTTCGTCGAAAACTTCGATATAAGCTTCGTCGGGTGTTAAAACACCGCCGTTGTCGTCGAACCAGTAAATTTCAACTGATGTTGCAAGATATGCAGGATTCCAGTCGTACTGCACCCACTGATACGAATCCGGGTTACTCCAGTTTCCGTAGGCAGTATTCGTTTTATCGTTTGAGTTTGATGGAGTAAATCCATCGTTCACAGCATTCAGGTTTTCCCACCCCGAAACAAACGAAGTGCTTGGAGTTGCGATTAAAGCAATATTGATACTATCGTTTTCAGCTTGATTTGCAGACATTGCAAAACCGGGGAGCTGAAAAACGACTGTCAGAAATAACAGTAATGGAATTTTTAATAAGTAAATTCTTTTCATAATGATTGATTTTTCAGTTATAAAGAGGAGTAAATATTTGTGATTAGAACAGGTGATCCATTCCGGAATATCAATAGAAAACCTTACCGCCGGTAGCGAAAACAGAATGGATCTTGCTTTACAAAGATTTTTAATCTATGAGGTAAATTCCGCAGCAACCGGGGCCGCTGCGGAATTTATTTTGTTGTATGATTAATTCAACGCAACTTCTACCACTTCGCTTTTAAGTGGAATTACATATTGTCCGCGCTCATTTTTCTCAAGGTCGGCAACTGCGCTTGCCACTGTTTCCTCGTCGAATGATTTAATGCGCAAATAAGCGTTTGGTGTATAATCGTTAGCTTCTTCCAATTCAACCACAACTTTTCCGGTTGACGGGTTGTATGTGAAAGCTTTGAATTTACCGGCGTCTAATGTTACCCACATTTTTAGCGGGGCAACATACACTCCCGATTTAGCTGCTGTAGTTAAATCAACTCTTACTACATCGTCGTTTTCGGTGATATTACCACCAAAAGCCAACCAGCCAAACTCGTCGTTGTGCATTAAATAAGTTGATGTGTTTACAGCATAACCGTAATAACCACTTCCGTAGTCACCCGAAATTGGATCGTTTTTCAATGTAGAAGGGAACGAGTGGAATGCTGCAGGAGCAAAACCATCTTCAGTAATATTTGAGATCGATCCCATTAAACCACCGTAACCAACACGTAGCAGGTACAGATCTTCAGGATGTTCTTTGTATTCGTATAACACTGGGATGGCGTTCAGTGCCGAACCGTAGTGGTGGATCTGACGCTCAACACGCGAAAGTTTACCTCCGTATAGGAAATCCCAGTAACGACGTGCATTACCGTTGTATGCCCAGTGAGGGATCGTTGGCATGTAGGCCAAAATTGCTTTTAATGTAGTTTCAGCTTTTTCGCCGTAACCAAAGTAGCGCGACCACATATAAACTTCTTCCTGACCTGTAGAATCCCAAGGCATTTCGCTACCGAACGGGTAGTTTAACGATGCCCAGTGATCGGCACGACCTTTCATAACACCTTCCAGTTTGCGGGCGTATTCCCACATTCCTTCAGCTTTCAAATCATCTAAAATGTGAACAAACACACTACCTTCCATCTGGCCGAACTGTGCGTAATACGGTGCCAACTCCATCATTGCCATCGATGTTTGGTAGGCACTCATCAGGTACCAATCCCAGGTTTGTTGCGATACCAAACCTTCGTAATTGCGGGCCAAACGGTACATTACCCAATATGCAGCTGCAACGTGCGGATAATTGTATGAGCGCTCAACAGTTTCGGCATGTTTTTTATCCCAGGCAGCCCAGGTATTGTAATTTACATCTTTGCTGTAAGTTCCTGCAGGCACTGAATCCGGCTCGTAGTAGAACATACTTTTGCGAACACCATATTTTTCGTGACCTTCGTTGTATTGAATTCCGCCCCAGATTGTTTTCTGAACGAAATCTTCCAACATTGCAATCTCTTTTTTGTCAGGCTGAACCAATTGTTTCATTACGGCATTTAACCATGCACCGGCACCACCTTCGTCGCTCAATCCGCAAATCCAGGCACGGCTATCTTCAGTTACTTGTTTTTGCTCTTCGTAATCGTAAGTGATTACCGACGGACCGCGATCGAAAAGATCGTTTTCGTCATCAAACCACTGTTTTGTCATCAGGAAGTTTCCGTTGTCGGCAACAACCTGCTCTTCCGGTTTAATAACTTTGTAGTTGATGGTTTGTGTTAAACCGTCTTTATAAGTGATTGTTAAACGTGATCTCCCCCACTGTTTTGCGGCAACAGCATATTTTACCCAACCATTTTCAGTTGTTTCCAGTTTTTTCAGTTCCAGCGCACCTTCAGGTTCAACCTGCATGCTTTTTACTTTTTGGCTGTACTTTACAAACAAATCGGCATTTACATCTTGCGGCACAACGTATCCCGGCACACCAAATGCAACCGGACGATCGTTTTCGATCAATGCAGGTTCGATGTTTTTAATCGCATCAGTAAGTACAAACTGTACACCGTAGCTAACCGATTTTCCCGGTTTTAATATTTTTGATGATGGAGTGTTCCATGGAGTGGCTTCTTTCCACTCGTTTTCAGCGTAAGCTTTTGTTAAAGGCATCCATTCGTGGAAACCTTCGAAAGTAATTCCGCGTGGAGTTGGATCGTCGAGCAGTGGGTTCCACGCTTCAAAAGGTGTATTTTCCAGAGGTAATACTAATAAAACCGGGCCACTACCTTTTAAACGAATTACCTGCAGGTAACCGGCATCCATACCAATGTAAGGATCATAGAAAACGTTCTCGGCATGAGCTTCGTCCAATGTTTTTCTGTCGTGGTTATTGTTGAAAATCAGCGGAATTCCCAGCGCACCAATCTCAACAGCTTCTGATGAAGTGTTTTTGATTTCGAAACGCAAAGCAAGGTGTCCGTCTTTCTTTTCCCAGTAACGCAACACTTGTACAGGGCTGTCTTTTAAAACACTGCTGAGATCGGAAACGGCCAGTTGGTTATCGTTTTTAGGATCTACCGATTTAACACTTTTGCGCGATGCAGCTGATGAAAACGAAGTCCAGTCACTAGCACCTTCCGATTTTACACGGAAGTTAATATCGCCAAGGTGATAAAAACCTGCTTTATTTCTTTTGGCCAACAGTTCGCCCGGGGTAAAATCAAATTTAGGCTCCGAAACCGGGTGTAATCCGGCAACTGTATGCGATGATTTTAAAATTTCGATATTGAAATCGGGTGTAGAAAATTCGAGCGAACCTTTTTTAACGTCTATCGAATCAGAGGAAGCAGTTGATGCAAATGCTCCCGCATTCATCGTAAGGCTCCAACACAGCAGAAAGAAAAGAATATTCTTTGGTTTCATTGTATGTCTATTTAATTGATTTGTTACTCAACTCGTTAAAGTTGTATTTTAATAATTGATTGATTAATTCTGTTATATATTTCAAACGTACGATTTCAACATTCAGTTTGTTCCGGCCCAAATGGCCTAATTAGTGCCTGCAGGGTAGTTATTTATTACCGAGCTTAGATAGTTAACCCGTGTAGCTAACCATTGCTTCATGCGCAAAATCTCGGTTTCGTTATTCTTATTAATGGGCCAGCGCGCGGCATCGCGTGCCATGGCTTCCGAAAATGCTTCGGCATAAGCATAAGTTGCCGGCCAGTAATCGCTCATTATCTGATCTTCGATGGCCAGCCATCGTGTTTTATACTCGCTAACAAATTGTTGGCTCCTGAAAAGGTCGGTGAAAAATCCAGGAACAACATATCCTCCGGTATGATTCAGTGGCGAAGTGCCCAAAACCAACTCGCGGTGATCCATAAAAAAGTTATGCCCGGTGGTCATGGTTCCCCAATCAAAATCGTAGCCGGCATCAAAATCCCACAGTGGCCCCATTGTCCATTTTCCGTTTACATCTTTATGAAGATACATACTTCGTGGAGCAGCAACCTCAACATTGTAAACCAACTCCTGAATCAACATAAAGTCGATAAACGAAGGAATATCCAGCAGTTGTTCCACTTCGCTGTAATCGGCATTTTTTATGGCCGTTTCCAACGAAGCAAATTCTGCTTTTATCTGATCAAGCTGATCGTTTGAATCAATATCAGGATTTTTTACACAAACCGGCATGTGGTAAACCGACGACCAAAAATTGTCGCTTTCTTCGGGTGCCAGTTCCGGGCCATCGTCGGCATCAAGCGACAACAAATATCCATTGTCTTCGTCGATAGCCACGCGGCTTTTTCCCTCTTCAACCTGTTCGGTTAACGAGTACAGTCCAACATATTCGTCGTTTACAGTTACCTCTACATAACGAATATGGTTGGTGAAAGGCATTTCAAGTTTCTGCCCAATGGTGAATACAAAAGCATTCATTAAATGAGTTGGATCGCGATAATCGGCCAGCAAAACCCAGTCTTTGTTTTCGCCTAAACCCAGGATTGAAGCTTTCTCATCAAGCTTAATCCGGTAGGGCTTTTTCGGGTACCACAACCAGGTAGAGTTACCTCTCCCCCTGACACTTCCGGTACCCGAAAAATTCCATTTCTCATTCTCTGATCTAATTTCTACCGAACAACCGGTATAATCTTCTTTTGATACTATATCAGCATTGTTGGTAGTTACAATATTAACCGTTGCTACCTTATATATATCTACTTCTGTTTCTTCAACAGGATCATCATTCAAATCGACTTCATTACAACGTGTAAATGTCAGGCCGATTACGACGATGAACACCATCGAAAACAACGATTTAAAATTCCGGTTAATATGTAGGTGTTTACTCAACAATGTGCTAATTTATTGTAACGTTAAATACAAATGTTACCTGGTATTGTGTACCATCTTTCTGGTAAACCAAAGCTTCTTTTATGGTGTACGTATCACCGGCGCTTGATTTTCCGGGGAACTGGCCAATATGGAACTCGAAAGTACCAACGGCAAATTCGCTAAATACTTTACTGTCGTTGTCGTTACCCCAGCCAATTACGTCGCCATTGCTATCGAACCAAAATCCGTAGTCGTTTGCCGTGAAATTGTAACTTAACGAACCATCCGACTGAACAGCTGCAAAGGCAATTTTACCTTCTTGTGGTGTTGCACCGATACCTAATAACGCGCCTGTAATTTCTGATGGTTGCAGTGCCAAAGCCTGAACCACTTTGTTTATATCGCCATTGGTATTCAAGTTTACGTAGTCACCTGTATAATTTTCCGCATCAGCCGGAAACGAAACGTCGTAAGTCAATGTCAGATCTTCCGGATCGGCATTCGGATCGATAACTACGTTTCCTAATAAATCGGTATTGGTGAAACTCACTGAATAAGGCCACTGGTCGTCGTTGCTTTCCTTTTCGTCCCAACCATGCGATTCGTATGATGAAGGAGCACCTAAAACTACCAGCCACAAACGTTCGCAACCTTCGGGTACGGTAAATTCGATTTCGGCAGACAATTTACGGTTCATCTCGCCGTAAACGCGTTCGCCCGATTCGAGCAATGCCACATAACCATATCGGAACCCGGCTCTGGTGAGTGTGCCCGGATTATAGTTCGAGGTCGTCATTGACGTACCGTTTTCGTCGTAAGTTCCGGGGTCGTTGGCTGCAAGAGCTGATCCCGGCTGCAGAAGAGCAAATTTTGTGGTAACCACAGTACCGGCTTCCGGAACATTTAACGGGATTACATTGTATCCGGTTGTTCCGGGACATTTGCTGTATGCTACCTGGTAACTTCCATCAGCAGCTGTGTAAAATTTATATTCAAACTGTCCGATATAGTTGCTTCCGGTTTCGCGGATGGCATCAATATCCCAGGTTACTAAATGCGATACCGCATCGTAAAGTTCGTTATTCATTTCGGCTACCGACATACCGTTTATGCGCATGTAGGCTTCAATCGGATCTTCCGGTCCTACTGATTCGCGCCACAATTTGCCCAAAAAGTCGATGCCGTGTTTATCAGCCCAGTAATACTGCAACCAGTAACTTGCGTACCGCTGCCACTCGTGACCGAAGTGACGATGATAATTAGCCATATAAACACCAAAGTTATACGATTGAAAAGCTTCAACCGGGTACGATTGGAACGACTGCCACTGTGCACATTGCTCCCAGAAGCCGTTTCCGCCGTTACCACCGAAACCATATCGGAAACCACGGTTAAATTCGTTTGGAATTCCGCCATAGGCCAGTAAGTCTGCATACACCTGGTACTGGAAACTGTGTCCAATTTCGTGTGCAATTGTAGAACCTACAGGCTTACAGGTACTCGGATTTACCCAAAGCGCACCAATCATATCATCGTATCCACTACCCGTTGCCAACCACTCGGTTTGGTACAACAAGTAGATTTCCATTTTATACTTATCGAGGTTTGACTTACCTGCTCCAAGTTCGGCAAAACCCAATGTGTTTACGTTCACATCGAAGAATGATTCAGCCTTTTCCAACAGATCGTCAATATCTACGCGCAGTGCTTCAGGTACACTGGCAGCATTCGGATCTAAACCAAATTGTGGTTCCCAGAACACGATAAAGTGCTCCGATTGTTTGCTGCGTACGAACGACCATTTGCTGTCGCCGCGCAAAAAATCCATGTTGACAAACTCGCCGGGCTTATAAAATTTTTCATAATCCGTAACGTCTGATTCGCTTAACACCACAACGGTATCAACCGGAGGTGTTGTAGTGGTTGTATCAACCGGATCAGGCTCCGGATCGGGATCAGGAGTTACACTATCGTTTCCGCAGGCAGCAAAAACGAATAAAAAAATAAACAGGAAGGTAAAGGAGCATAAGCCGGATTTCTCCGACTTATGCGCTTTAAATATTGATTTAAAAATCATTATAAATATTAATCTATTCTACAGTATATGTAATATCAAAAGTTACCGAACCTCCGTTGCAGGTAGCAATGTAGGTTGTTGTAACAACATCACCGGCAGCCGCATTTTCAGGGTGGTTACCCGCGCTTAAGAACAACTCTGTTTCACTATGTTCCAATGCACAATAAACAACTCCCTCTGCGTAACCAACAGCAGCGCCATCGGCATTCAGCCAGTAGCCAACACCTGTAGCGGTGTAAGCAGGATCTGCTTCAGTAACTTCACCTTGATAAAGTTTAAGTGTTCCGTCCTGCATTGCTTTATGGATCTGGTAAGTAGTCATTTTAAATGCCTGACGTAATGTTTCTTTTACATCTTCAGTTACCGGTACATAATCGTCGCTATATGCTTTGCTTAATGCAATTGTCGCTGTTAAATCTTCAGGATCACCTGCAGGAGCTGTTTCCGGATCAACATAGCTATCAGCTAAAATGCTGAATGTTAAGTTTATTGTTACAGTAGTTCCATTGTATTCAACAATGTAAGTAGTTGTAACTTCATCGCCGGCTACTGCGTTTGCAGGGTGGTTACCACCGAACAGGTAAAGCTCAGTTTCGCTGTGTCCGATACTTGTCCAAACAACACCATCGGCGTAAGGAACATCAGAACCATCAGCAGCTAACCAATATCCAGGTACATCAGCAGTGTATGTTACTGAATCAGCGATCTCGCCGTTGTACACTACGATCTCTCCTGAATTAATTGCCATGTGAATCTGGTACGTTGTCATTTTAAATGCCTGACGCAATGTTTCCTGAATATCGTAGGTTACACTTGCATAATCGTCAGTGTATTCTTTGCTTAATGTAACATCGATTGTTACACTTTCAGGATCGCCTTCAGGTGCTGTTTCAGGATCGATATAACCAATTGCGTTTACTGTTAAATTCAGCATAACGATTTTGCTATTTACCATGAAACCGTACTTGATCGTAAAGTTCATACCTTCAGTTACAACATCTGGCATTTGACCAAGACTGATCTGGTTAGCTTCAAAGTCGCCATAGTTTGTATAAACGGTCTGGTCGCCGGTTGAGTAAGTAGTTACAAAACCATCGGCATTGTACCAGAAACCATTTCCGGTTTCAGCTTCCTGAGCATACGAACCATCGGCGTTAACACCTAAGAATGTTACTTCATCCATCGATGAAATACCCAAATCGCTCAATACTGCATCCAAGTCGAAATCAACCGGCTGTGCATCGTAAACACTTTTCGGAGTTACATCAACTGTAATATCCTGCTCGCTTACCACATCGGCCACAACAGCACCCGGCACAGTAGCATTAACAGTAACTACAACAGCAACACGAACTTCGTTGTATTTCAATCCTTCAATGAATACAACCTGTTGTCCTTCTACCAGATGACCAGGAAATTGACCAATTGTAAAATAGGCATCTTCAGGCCAGAATTCAGCAAAAACCATTGCATCATCGCCATAATCAACTACATCACCTTCAGCATCCCACCAGTGTCCCCAAGGAGCGTTGGTGTTTGCTGCACTCGCAAAATCATTGTGAGTAGATCCGTCGATAGCAAAACCTTTAATTTCAGGGGCTCCGCTTTCGCCAGCAATACCTGCAATTAATTCTTCTTCAGTAATACCAAATGCTTCAGCAATTTTATCCAATTCAATTTCTAAACTACCACCATCGTACAAGCTTGCACTAATGGTAATGTCCATTGAATATTCAAGGATCAGATCTGCATTGATCATGTTTTTCTGAGCCTCTGCAATCGAATCCTGGCGAGCTATTTCAGCAATCTCGTCGTCCGTAAGGACGTGCATACTGCTAAAGTCTTCGTTGTCTCCGCAACTAAATAATCCTGCCGTGATAACCAGCGCCAGAATTAATAATATATGTATCTTTTTCATTTGTTTAAATTTTTAATTTTCAGTAGTGTATTACTCCAATTAATTTGTCGCACCCTGATAACCATCGTTTTGAACAAGTGAAATGTTAGCATCTAAAGCTGCTTTCGGAATTGGGAAATAGTCCCAATGTGTTTCAGTTGTGGCATCTTTACAGAACCATGATTTTCCGTTAAATACATTTCTACCATCGCTCATTTTAAAACGAACAAGGTCTTGACGACGGTGATGCTCGCCGGCAAATTCCCATGCCAGGTCATCTAATAAACCACCTAATTCAATATCATCACCACCTTCGATGGTTACGATGTATGATGCAGGATCGTAGTTAGCAAATCCTTCGCTGGTGTATTCGCGGTGTCCGTAATCGTAAATACTACCACCTTTCAGGTCGGCAACTGTACGAACAGCACCCTGTGCAGAATCGAAAGAACGGCTACGTACTTCAGTAATCAGGTCGGCAGCAGTTTGCTCATCCTGTCCTAAACGAAGTAAACACTCAGCTTTAATAAACATAGCATCAGCCAAACGGAAGAAAGCTACGTCGTTTCCGTAAGTACCATAGTCGCCAGCTTCAATTTCGCTTTTCACAAAACGGTAACCTTCTTGCTGGTAGGCACCAGGATTATCAATTGAGTGAACGTTTCTTGAGTAGTTCAGGTAACCTTCGCCAGCCCAGTCGTCGGTTCCAAAAGGAATAGGATCGCCTGATTGAGGAATGGTATTACCATCAGCATCTTCAGTTGCAAAATGTTGTACACCACCTGCCCAGGTATAACCTAAACGCATGTCACCTTCTTCGTAAGTATCGATAAACTGAGGTACAGCACAGCTACCGTTCCATGGCGAACCATTGTAACCGTATGCAGCAGCACCGGCACCTACCAAACATTTATTTACCAAATAGTTGTGCGATGCATTGGTATGATCTAACGGAATAGCGAAAATTACTTCCGGCGATCCGTCGATGTCTACTTTAAAGTTATCAAGGTAATTTGGAGCCAGTGAATAACCACCGTTCTCGATTACATCATTAACCTCGGCTAAAGCCAATGTGTAATATGAATTATCGTTTGTTCCGAAATATGCATTGTAGTTAAGGTACAATTTTGCCAGCGCCATATCGGCAGCAAAGCGGTTCGCATAACCAAATACTTTTTCAGTTCCAAGATCATCTTTAATAGCATTCAATTCGCTTACACAGAAATCAAAAATTTCTTGAGCATCTGCTTGTTCCGGAAGGTATCCAGGTTCAGTGTCCTGAGTTGTTTCCAATGGCACGTTACGGAATGCATCAAGCAACACGTAGTAGTTTAATGCACGGATAAAACGCATTTGCGCTTGTTCCGGACCTGTTTCAGGTAATACATCAAGCGTTTTGTTGGCATAACCAATTCCTACATAGGCATAGTTCCATAATGCATCAATGTGGCCTTGTGTAGAGTTCCAACTGTGTTTGTGCATTGGAATGTAAAGGTCACCCCAACCAACACCAAGACGTTTTGGAGTCATGTAAATATCGCTACATTCTTCCATTACATCGAAGTAGCCGTTCCATCCCCAGTAAAGGAAGCGGAACTGAGCTAAAGCTTCACCCATCATGTACCCAACTACTTCCGGGTCATTTACATCGATGGTTTCATCGGTCAACCCGGAATACACTGTTTCGTCCAGGTCGGTACAAGCTCCCATTAACAATAAAATTGCTAAGGAAAAACTAAGTATAGAGTTTTTTATGAATTTCATAATTCTCAATTTTTAAAAGTTAACAGAAAGTCCAAAAGTGTATGAACGAACAGTTGGATACTTATCACGGTCGTCGATACCAGGTGCCAGGAAGTAAGTTGATACTTCAGGATCTAAACCTGAGTAACCGGTAATACAGAAAAGGTTCTGACCACTAACATACAAACGCAGGTTTTTGATGTATTTTTCAAAATTACCTGTGATTGGCAGCGTGTAACCTAAAGTAACGTTGCTCAGTTTAATAAAGTCACCATCTTCAATATGGTCGCTCCAAACACCTTGTGGCATTGAACCTGACAATTTAACCATCAATTGTTCGCCTGTAGCTTCATCAATTACAGGAGCTCCATCAGGAGTAATTGCAGGATGTAAGTCGGCTGCAGTTTTCAAGCGGTTGTAAGCGATTGAGTTGTTTTCGTAGAAACTACGTTGAACATTCAAAATCTGGTAACCGAACTGACCGGTGATCATTGCACTCAAATCGAAGTTTTTGTAACGGAAAGTGTTGTTCCATCCGGCATAAACACTTGGTAAACCGTTTCCTAAACGCTGACGATTTGACTCCAGGTTGTAACTTGTATCAAATTCTTTAACCGACCATGTATCAGTTTCGTCGTCGTAAACTTCAACCAAAACAAAACCATCTTTGCTAACGCCTACTGAACGAAGTCCCCAGAAATCACCTAAAGGTTGGCCAACTTCCATGGCGTGAGTAGCTACCGAAATAGGATCGCTAACACCACCAACTTCCATGAAGTTATCAGTTTCGTATAAATCGTTCGACAAGCTCAACAGTTTGTTGGCATTGTGCGACAGAGTTAAAGTTGAGTTCCATTCGAAATCACCTTTTTTAACCGGCGATCCTGAAACCATAAACTCAATACCGCGGTTTTGCATTTCACCAACGTTAGCAGTTGTCCATCCGTACATGTTTGGTGGAACAGGTACTGCATAGTCGTATAATAAGTCTACTGTCTTTTTCGAGTACACGTCAACCGAACCAGTTAATCTTGAATCAAACATAGTCCAGTCAACACCAATGTTTACCTCGCGGGTAGTTTCCCATTTCAAATCAGGGTTAGGGTTTTGTGCTACCTTTAACGAAGGAGTCCACACACCATCCTGACTTAAGTGCTTACCGTAAGCATCGTAGTCGTATGTAGTTAACGACATGTAGTTGTTTCCAGGAATTACACCTGTTACACCATAACCGGCACGTAGTTTTAAGTTATCGAGCCAGGTTGCTGCCTGCATAAACGATTCGTTGCTGATTGTCCAACCAACCGATGCTGATGGGAAAGTACCCCATTTGTGGTTTTCACCGAATTTAGAAGAACCTTCGCGACGAACAGCTGCAATCAGGTTAAAACGATTGTCGTAGCTGTAACTTGCACGGCCAAAGAAACCGACTAGTTTATTATCAGACTTCGACGATCCCATACTTGCTGTGTGGTCTTCATCGGTTAAGTACAAACCTTGTCCGAGGTTGTTGTATAAATACGATTCTGATGGGAATTCAGAGTTACCTGCACTGAAACCATCTGACACATTATACAAGTAGCTGTAACCAACCAAAGCTGTTACACGGCTCTTTTCAATTTCAAAATTATATTTCGAAGTCAATTCTACGTTTTCACTTTTGTAGTTGCTCGATGATTTTCCGGCGCCACCTCTAACGCGAGGAATTGTTCTGTATTGATCTTCAGGATCAACAGTACTTTGCGAATAAAACTTACTTGTGTAGTAGTCCTGACCTGTTGTAGATGTTTCACCACGTGATAACATCAGGTTAGTTTGCCAGTTTTTAATCGGCTCAACAGTAATGTTTCCAACCACGCGCGCGTACTTGCTGCGGTAATCACCAATACGCTCGTTTTGTATTCCTACAGGGTTGTAGTACTGAAAACGGTTAAACTCTTCGTAGTAAGCACCATCTTCGTGATAAACTGGAGACGATGGGTTGTGAATTAATGCCTGACGATACGCGTAAGCATTGTTATTGTTCGTATTGTTATGTGTTGAATACAATACATTCAGGTTTAATTTCACAATATCGTTTAGCGCATACTGGCTAAAATCCAATTGAGCTTTCAGGTCTTCACTATCACTCTTACGCATAATACCTTCTTCATCCGAATAGGTAACGTTTGCCGAGTAAGATGATTTGTCAGATCCGCCTTCGAAACTTAATGAGTGGTTTTGAGTGTAACCACCTTTACGTGTAATGGCTTTTAACCAATCAGTATCGTAACCATCGTAAGGGAAATTGGTACGACCATAAATTACATCGTGCGTATCCATAAAATCGGCGGTTTTGTACCACTCCGATACAGATGCGTAACTTGAATAAGTTGCATTTGAGTACGAACCGCGTTTACCTGATTTGGTAGTAATAAGGATTACACCGTTAGCACCCCTTGTACCATAAATAGCAGCTGCCGAAGCATCTTTCAATACGTCGATCGACTCAATGTTTTCCGGAGCAACGGTTGTTAGGGAACCTTCAATTCCGTCAACAAGTACAAGTGGCGACACATTACCCATAATGGTAGTAACACCACGCAGCATAATGTTTGAAGTGGCATTCGGGTCGCCCGAAGTATTGGTAATACTTAAACCGGCAATTTTACCTTTTACCAGTTCGGCAGCATCGCCAATTTTACCCACCGTAAAATCTTCCGATTTTACACTGGCAATAGCACTGGTTACTTCACCTTTACGTTGGGTACCGTAACCAATAGCAACAACTTCATCAATACCAATGGTTTCAACCGCCATTGTTACATCAATAGTTGTTTTTCCCTCTAACTGGACTTCTTGAGTTTTAAATCCAATGTAAGAGAATTGTAATACGTCTTCAGCATTTGCATTAATGGTGTATTTACCATCAATGTCGGTAGTGGTACCATTTGTTGTACCTACAACCATTACTGTTACACCGGGTAAAGTTACTCCGTCCGCATCATAAACAGTTCCGGAAATCCTGCTGGATTGACCAAATACTGTGAATGGAAAGATCAGGAGAAACAAGACATAGCAGAACATTCGTGTTTTTCTTGATTGAATAGATTTCATTTCACATCGTTTTTAATTTAGTAATTACTGTTGCCGACTCTAGGTTCAGAAAAGGAACCGACAACTTCCTATCATTTGTTGTTTTTTCAATTTCGAGTTTTTTGTTCAGTACCTGCTGCCGATCTTTTTATGTTGAATGATCTTCAGCACTAGCCAGGTTTTCGTTATTAAGTTTTTCTCATAGAATAGAAATTTAAGTTTGATTTTTTACTCGTTATCATTTTAAGAATGCATGTACACTTCTCGTTTAATTTAGTTCCCACAAGAAAGAGAAAACCACAAATTCCTACGATAACGGATGTTCAGGAAACTAGCACAAATGTAAAACTTTACTCTATCGCACTGTAGAACTGCCACTTACAAAACACACACCACACATAAGAAAACGAAAACAATGGCCTGAAACAAGGCCGCAGGAGGAAGATTGAACCTGTTTGTGCACCAAACACACATATGCAATAATGAATGAACTTGCCCAAGCGGGGCACCATTGAAAGCGGCTCCGCTGTTAATTAAAATTAAAAGGTGTTGTTACTTGTCGAAATAAGACTTTGGAGTAACGCCAAAATATTCTTTGAACCGTCGGCTGAAATACGCCGGGCTAGAGAAACCGGTTTTGTACGCCGCTTCAGAAATATTACAGGTACCGTCGGCAATTAATTTCACCGCCTCGCGCAAACGTATTGAACGGATAAACTCGGTGGCCGAACAATCGGTAAGCTTCTTCAGTTTTACATGAAGCAGCGAGCGGCTTATTCCCATTTCGTTTACCAGGAACGAAACATCGAGGTTCGGACGGTCGATATTTTCTTTTATCAAACCACTTATCTTCTCCAGGAAATCTTTATCCGACACCGAACATGCCACTTCGGTCGGCAACATTTGTGCATCCGATTTAAAGCGCTCAATCAGGCTTTTTCGCGTGTTCAGCACGTTTTCTATCAACTTAATGAGAATATGTGGTAAAAATGGTTTTTCAATGTAATAATCGGCACCCGTTTGTAACCCTTCGTACTCGTTTTCTTCGCCACTTTTTGCAGTAAGCAGAATTACGGGAATATGCGAAGTGCGAATATCGGATTTCAATTTTCGAGTGAGCTCAAAACCATCGATACCGGGCATCATAACATCACTGATTATCAAGTCAGGAAGACTCTCTTCCACTTTCTCCATGCCTTTGGTACCGTCGATTGCAGTAATTACTTTGTAGTCGTTTACAAGCGTTTCGGAAATAAATTCGAGCAGTTCGCGGTTATCGTCGATTACCAAAATTGATGGTTGTGTACTGAGGCGTTCCACCTCGTCGCGCATTACCGGAACCGGCTTCAAATCGTCGGCCAGCGTAACATGCGGAATATACTGATCGGCACCAATTAAAATTTCATTGTCGTTGTAGGCTTTGCGCGAAACCGGTAATTGTACAACAAACTCAGCACCTTTGCCCACAGCACTTTTCACATCGATGGTACCTTTATGCAATTTTACCAAACTGTTCACCAATGCCAGCCCAATTCCCGATCCGGCAATCTGGTTTTCACTTTCTCCGTTGGCGTGGTAAAAACGGTCGAAAATCTTTTTCAGTTTCGATGGATCGATTCCAATTCCATTGTCTGCCACCGAAATTTTCAATGTTTTAAACATTAACTCTTTAGGTAGTAATTCCACTTGCACATTTACCTCGCCACCTTCTTTTGTAAACTTCAATGCATTGGATATCAAATTAATCAGCACATTCTCCAGCTTCTGACAATCAACCCAAATGTTTGTATCGAGATTGATGATTTCGAATTTAAAAGCGATCGATTTCGATTCGGCCGATTCAATAAATGCTTCCTCAACGTCTTTTAACAGCGTGGTAATATTTTGGTGACTAACCCTCAGTTTCTCTTTTCCGTTTTCAATTTTTCTGAACTCGAGCAGCTGATTAATAAGTGTAAGCAAACGATGTGCATTATTCATAATGCCCTTCATTTTCTTTTTCAGCGCCGGCGTAAGTTTCTCATCTTCAAGAATTCGGGTAACCGGCCCAACAATTAAAGTTAGCGGGGTACGCAACTCGTGCGAAACATTGGTAAAGAACTCGAGTTTAAAGTTATTCAACTCGGTGTGGTATTCCCGCTCGCGTCGTTCCATTTCGGCCAGCGCTTTCGACTTTTGTATGCGTGTAGCCACCACATAAAAAGCTACCAACACCAAAATCAGCAGTAGGAAATAAATAAAGAAACCCCATTTTGATAACCAAAACGGCGGCTCGATGGTAATTTTTAAGGTGTTCGTTTTGCTTCCCCAGGTCGTATTATCGGTTGAGGCTTTTACGTGAAAAAAGTACTCGCCCGGCCCCAGGTTGGTGTACGTGGCAAAATCGCGGTTACCAACGTAGTTCCACGAGTCTTCAAAATTCTCGAGATAGTAGGCGTACTGGCAGTTTCCTTTATTTCTGAAATGCAAACCACTGTACTCGATGGTAAAAACATTTTGCTTATACTTTAAACGCAGCTCAGGATGTACGTTCAACGATTTTTCCAAAGCCTGATCTTCGCCCGGAACCAACGGCTGATTAAACAGCTGCATGCCACGGAAAACCACATCGAGCTCCTTTTTTACATCCTGCTTATCCTTTTCGTTAAACGAGATCATTCCGCGGTTGGCCCCGAAATAAATCTCGCCGTTTTTGCTTTTGTACGATGCCCTGTAGTTAAACTGCTCGAATGGCAATCCTGATTCGCGGTTGTAGGATACAATCTCGCCGGTTTCAGGTTTAAATTTCACCAAACCTTTATCGCCACTTACCCACAAATATCCGTTGCTCCCCTCTTCGAGACTAAAAATCCACGAAAACGGGAAACCATTGGATTCATTATAGGTGTATATCGAGTCGGTTTCGAGATCGATACCGCACAAACCGTGTAAACAATCGCCAATCCAAAGACGGTTTTTCGAATCGGTTTTTACAAAGTTTATATTTCTCAGGTAATCAAACTCGTCAATCCTCCCGATCTCACGTTTCTTTTTATCGAAATAGTAAGTTCCCTTGTACGACGAAAACCAGATACGCTCTTCACTATCGAACATATATTCTACCTGCACTGCATTGAAAATATCGGGCTGGTAGCGGTCGAGTTCGCGTGTTTCGGTATTGTAAACAGCAATTCCTGCCGAAGTTGAAATAAAAATACTATCGCCAACATGCAGCAAACTGTAAATATCGTTCGATGGAAGTTCAGGATAATTGGACCTGTTGATGTAGGTAAACTTACCGGTTTTCAGATTTAAAATATTTACCGCACCGGTGTAGGTTGCAATCCACAAACGCTCGGGGGTTTCAAATAACAAATCGTGTACGTTATTGAACGACAAACCATTACTCTCGTTAATTACCCTAACAATTTCGTCGTTTTCAAGATCGATCTGGTTGATTCCCATATCTTCCATTCCAACCCAGATATTGCCGTTTTCATCTTCAGCAATACAACTCACTGCGCTTCCCGACAGGTGTTGCTCGCCGGTACCGGCCTGCCATACATGAAAAAACTCGGGTGTATTGTTCCAAAAGTTTATCCCGCCAAAATAGGTCGACAACCACATATTTCCATCGCGGTCGCAAAACGTATTGTAAATCGGATTTGTATTCAATCCCTGTGGATTTCTAATATCGTGCTGGTAATATTCAAACGACTCGGAATAAGGCGACCACAAACACAAACCATCTTCTGTTCCGATCCAAACGCGCCCTTGCCGGTCTTCGCTAATGGTATGAACCAGGTTGTGCAACAAATGCCTGTTTCCGTTTTCTTCGGCAGAAAATTTACGCGACTGCCCGTTGGTCAGGTTAATCTGATACAATCCGCCTGCGTAACTGCCAATCCACACGTAGTTGTTATTATCGATATAAAAATGCGATAAATCGGGAAGATAAAGCCCCTCCGGAAGTTGAAAATGACGCTGTTGCTCGCGCTCCAAATCATAAATCAATAATCTCTTATCGTCGGTAACAGCCATTAAACGGCCGTTCTTCTCCATTACATTTAACACCTCAACACCCTCTTCAACGGGCGCATAACTCACATAATCGTTAAAACTCCGGAGTTTATCATGTGCCCTGTCATACAAATAAATCGAATCAGGTTTTAGCACCCAGTAACCGCTTTTCGATTCGTGCAACTCAATAACTTCGCCCAACTGATTTAAAGGCTCGTAAAGCTCAAAAATTTCTTTCTCGAAATTAAAGGAATAAAAAACGTCGTCGGTGGTTTGCACCAGCAAAGTAGAGTCGGCCTGGTGAAAATGATTCCATTTGCTCCAAATGTCAAATCGGTTTCCATCCTTGTCAACCGCCTGAAAAGTTTTAAAATACTTCCCGTCGAAACGACAAACCGAACTTCGGGTGGCTGCCCAGATAAAACCAAACTGGTCCTGGCAAATACTTTTAATGTATGATGATGGTAGTCCGTCTTCGTTGGTGTAGTGCGTAAATGTCAGCTTCCCTCCATTTGCATTAGCAGCAAACGAAAGTAGCAGGGAAATATAAATCAGAACAATTTTTAAACGGCTTTTCATTTTGGCATTCACACTTTAGCACCCTACAAAAGTAATTTCAGAAAACACTTCAACTAGCACAAATGTCTTGAAAACTTTAAAATTTATGCAAATAAAGCGCTTTCAAAGGAAAAACAAGCCGATTATGATCATAACAAAGAAAAGGGCCGAATAAAAGCGAAACACTTTTAAACGGCCCTTAATACCAAATTAAACTAAAAACGATGTGAAATTAATAACCCGGGTTCTGCACCAGGTTTGGATTGGTATTTAATTCTGATTCACCAATTGGGAATAAAATTGTATGCTCGCCTTGTGGCGTGTGGTTGTACCAGCTTTTGGTTTGATAAACACCAAAACGGATCATATCTGTTCTGCGGCGGAACTCTGCAGCAAATTCCCAGCCTAATTCGTCAAGGAAACGACCATATTGAACAGGAGTTTGATCGCCCGGATCATCAATGCTTCCATCTTCGGCCAAAGTACCGTATTGCACTGTTGTATTTCCTTCCAGCTGATCGCCGGTTACTGTTGCTTTTGCAGCATCTTCGAACGAACGTGCACGAACTTCCGATACCAATGCGGCAGCTTCGTCGCTTTTTCCTGTGCGCAGTAAACACTCGGCTTTCATCATCAATACATCGGTGTAACGGAAGTAAGGCAAATCGTTGCTCATGCTTGACTGGCAACCGTTTTCAATTTCGTATTTCTGGCAACGGTAACCTTGTTCGAACTCGCAATAATAAATGCTTGGCATTTCATTCACCAATGTCATTACAACGCTTCCATCAATCGCACTTATCTGATCGCCGATTAACCAGCTATCTTCCAAACGGTTGTCATCTTCGTCGTAACTGTTTATGAATTGTGGGTTACAACTTGATCCTCCCCACGGCTGTGCAACCATATTGAAAACATCTCTGTGAGAAGGCAGCAACATTTTCATATGCGCATTCCAACCGGTAGCATAAACATTATCGTAAGGAACGGCAAAAACGATTTCAGGCGATCCTTCGTTATTCACACTGAAAATATTCCGGTAGCTTGGGTCGAGCGTGTATTTTCCGCTGCTGATAATCTGATCGCAAGCTGCAATACATTTATCCCACTCGGCGCTTCCTTTGTATACTTCGGCATTCAAATAAACGCGGGCCAGCAATTGCAAAGCACCCCATTTTGTTAGTCTTCCGTAAGTTGATTGATCAACATTTTCCGACAACTGCGGAATTACTTCATTCAATTCAGAAACGATAAACTCATAAATTTCACTGCGGCTTTTTTGCTCCGGAATTTCGTCGCTAAACTTGGTAATCAACGGCACGTTTCCGTGTGTGTCAACCAAAATTGAATACCACAATGCGCGCAAAGCTCTCATTTCGGCAATAATCGGTTCGGCTTGTCCATCTGCTAGTGGCAACGATCCCGACTCAATTTGCAGAATTACACGGTTAACATTGTTGATTCCGTCGAAACAATTGATCCAGGTATTTCGTGGTTGCCATTGCAGGTTGTTCCAGGTATGAAAGTGCATGCGTTTGTAAGTACCACCATCGTCCCAACCATTCGGGCGGGTTGGTGTAACAAACATATCGCCCGGTTCCTCCTGTACATCAAACAATCCCTGCCAGTCCATAATGTAGCGCAGTGGCGTGTAGCCCGAGGCCATTAATGCAACAATATCAGATTCCGAAGCCGTAAACGACTCTTCGGTAATTTCTGAAAAAACTTCTTCGTCAAGATTAAAGCAACCTCCCGTAGTTAACAAGGCCAAAATCCCAACCACAGAAGCGGTGTATCCCGCTATTCGTTTTATATAGTTTTTGAAATTCATTTTTTCTGTTTTTATAATTAACAACTCCTAATAATTAAAAGGTTACGTTAACACCGAATGTGTATGTTCGTGTTGTTGGATACTGGTCTCTGTCGTCGTTACCCGGCGACAAACCAATACGATTAACTTCCGGATCGATACCTTTGTAACTTGTAATTGTTGCCAGGTTCATACCCGAAGCATAAACACGTACATTCTTGAAAATTTCGCTGTTTTTAACGTTGAAGTTGTAGCTTAAAGTAACGTTATCAAGTTTGATAAAGTCGCCATCCTCAACATAGTAGCTCACATAACGCTGCACATCAGAAAGTACCGCTTTGCCATAAACTTTGTCGTAGGCCGAATCGAGTGTATTGTAACCAATGGTTGGGTTTTCGTAGAACATACGTTGGAAGTTCAGAATCTGGTAGCCAAAAGCTCCTCGTAAGTTCATGTTCAGCTCCCAGTTTTTGTATCTGAAATTGTTGTTCCAACTCATGTAATGTTTTGGCAAACCGTTACCCAACACCTGGCGGTCGGCAGTCGACGACTCGGTGGCAGGAATAATATCTCCTTCAGGAGTTTCAATTAACCAAATACCATCGTCGGTAATATCAACACTTCTTAAACCGTAGAAATTACCAATTTTTCCACCAATTTCAAGACGGTGTGTTTCAATCTGAATGGGTTCGCCGGTGTATCCTGCGTAGAAGAAATCGTTTGTTGTTTGAAACTGGTCGTTAGATAAAGAAACCAGTTTGTTTGTGTTGGTAGAATAAGTCAGGTTTGCGTTCCACTCGAAATTCTGAGTTTGAACAGGAACTACGTTAATAAGCGCCTCGAAACCGTTGTTCTGGATAACACCAACGTTAGCCATAATACTGCCATATAAGTACGGAGGAACAGGAACATCGTAGTTCCAAAGTGCATCTTTTGTTTTACGACTGTAATAATCCAAAGCACCACCAACACGGCCACCAAAAAAGTCGAAATCAAGACCAACATTAAACTCTTCTTTTTTCTCCCATCTTAAATCAGGATTCGCATTACGGGCAGGAATCAATTCACGCATCCAATCGCCGTTGTACATAAAATAGCTATCGTAGTTCAAACTACTCTGCGACTGATAGTTGTTACCGGCATTAATACCTGTTACACCAAAACCTGCACGCACTTTCAGGTTATCAACCCACGATACGCTTTCCATAAAACTTTCCTCGTTAATACGCCATCCGGCAGACACACCCGGAAAATACCCCCATTTGTGGTTTTTACCAAAACGAGAAGAACCCTCGCGGCGCAAACTGGCCATTAATAAGTATTTGTCGTTATAGTTATAACTTACCCTTGCAAACAATGCAATCAGCTTATCAGAATACTTTTCGCTGTCCATTCCGGCTTCACCTTTTGGTAAACCCTGACCAATTCCGATGTGGTTGTAGGTGTATGAATCGCTTGGGAAATATTTATTATTTACCCAGAAGTTTTCGTACGTATTGTCCTCGTAGTTATAACCTGCCAAAGCTGAAAAACGATGATTGTCGATCGATTTTCTGTAGCTGGCCGAAAGCTCAGTGTAGTTTCCTACATAGTCGCCGGTTCCACGCGATGCATAACCGTCAGAACCATATTTTGTAGTTGAAACGTGATTGTGCGTTTGGTAAAATCCGCGAATGTTCGAATTACCTTTTCTTGCGTACAAACCTTTAAGATCGAGGTCGGCTATCGGAGAATACACCAAACTACCGGTAAAACGCATATTGCGATATTTATTTTGTCCCTCCGATTCTTTAATGTATCCTACCGGGTTATCGTAGAAATACACATCGCGCTCAAACCAGCTTCCGTCTTCGTTCATAACCGGCTCGGTTGGGTTACGAATAATTGCCTGACGATACACGTAGTTGTTAAAACTGTATCCGTCGCCACCAGTCCAGTATTTTTGCTCGCTTGAAATAATACCGATGTTCGCTTTCAGTTTATTATCGAACATGCTGTGGTTGATATCAATCCTTCCGGTGTATTTTTCATTGTCAGAATTCATGAAAATACCCTGATTGTTTTTGTAGTTCAACGATGCTGTAAGGTTGGTATTTTTACTTCCACCTCTAAAAATCAGGTTATGAACATGACTCACCGCGTCGCGGGTAATTTCATCCAGCCAGTCGGTATCCGATCCGTAGTCTTGCAGGTTGGCACCGGTAAATGTGTAACCTTCGGCCCATTTTTCTCTTAACTCCGTTGCGTTAAGGAAATCGAGCTTTTTACTGATTTGCGCCAAAGACACATAACCGGAATACTCAATTGTTGGCTCCATTTCATTAGCTCCCGATTTGGTTGTAATAATGATTACACCATTTGTTCCGCGGGTACCGTAAATAGCTGTTGCCGAACCGTCTTTCAACACGTCAACCGACTCGATATCTTCCGGAGCGATGGTTTCAAGGTTTCCGGGAATTCCGTCGATCAATACCAAAGGAGCTGTTCCACCATTCAGCGAAGAAACACCACGCAACATAATTTGTGCACCTTCGGTTGGATTACCGGTTGGCAACGAAACGGTTAAACCCGCCACTTTTCCTTGCACCAATTGTGCAGCATCTTTTACGGCACCTTTAATAAAGTCTTCCGATTTTACCGTTGACACGGCACTGGTAACGTCGGCCTTTTTTACGGTACCATAACCAATGGCCACAACTTCCTCAATACCAATAGCATCGAGTTCGAGCACCACTTTAATGTTTGTTTCGCCACTCAACTGAATTAATTGAGTTTTAAAACCGATGTACGACACCTGAAGTACATCATCATCATTTGCATTTAGTTCGAACGCACCATCAATATTGGTGGCCGTACCATTTGTAGTTCCTTCAACAACAACAGTTGCTCCGGGAATGGTGTTCCCGTCAGAATCAGTAACAGTTCCTGTTATTTTTGATGTTTGTGCCAATACAATCATTGGACACAACGCCAATAATAAAACATAGAAAAGTACTTGTGTTTTTCTCGTTAGATTCGATTTCATTTCACATGTTTTAAGTTTAAAAATTACATAACGATGCTCTGACATCGTCATTTGATGTTTATTTCTCAGTTATATAAATGGAATTTCCTACGGGGTGAAGAATACTGCTTTGAGGGATTGCAAAGGAGGGCGTTTTCTAGTTTGATTCATAAAGTTCGTCAGTTTTCAGTTTAGTTTGTCCGTTTGTTCAAGGTTTTTGCTCATCATCGTTTCCGGATGCCCCGAAAACACAACAACAGCAGCAAAATAGCCATCTTAACTACTGAACAGCAAGTCCTTAAACGCGTCGTTTTCGATACCAAAAGAAGTCTTTCGTGCATGATTCAACTATCACATATGTGTAGCAAAGTATCACATATGTATAGTCGCACTTTATAATACTGACGATTGTTAGCCTTTACAGCCCCGCAAAATTATTGCGCCGTAGAACGCTTCTTTTAGTCACGTTAAATGAAGTTTTTCGGGAGTAATTTTACACAAATGTGCTTTTGATTTGAGAAGACAACAAAATCGCAGTTCGATTCAATAAAAAAGCAGAACCCGGTAGTATACCAAATTCTGCTTTTCACTATTTCGAAAGAAATAACTACCTCGTAATTCCTTCCAACGTAGGTTTTACTTCAATGATATTTCCATCGGCATCAAACTCCAGTTTATCGATACAAACCTCGCGATTGAAACCTGCACGGTAGCCCATATCTTTTCCTTTTGGATAAGTAAAACGGTGATACACCAAATACCACTCGTCTTTTCCGGGAACCTGAATGGCCGAATTATGACCGGTTGCCAGTATTCCTTTTTCAAGGTCCTTTTGTATCACGATGTTATTCTCGGGAATGGTAAGTTCTCCGAGTGGAGAATCACTGGTTGCGTAACGCACTTTGTAATTCGGGCTGCGGGTATCGTCTTCGGCCCACATAAAATAGTAGGTTCCCTGGCGGTAAATCACGTAAATCCCCTCACGAAAAGTCTCATCCGGCGTCATTACTTTTAGTGTTTCCTTTTTAATCGAAACCATATCGTCGTTCAGCTCAGCAGCAGACAGATAACCATTTCCCCAGTACAGGTAGCTTTTCCCTGTTTCCGGATCGGTAAACACATCCGGGTCAATTTCCTGCCCCCTGTTAATGCCTTCAGGTTTCCAATTGATCAACGGCTCGCCACTGTCAACAAACGGGCCTTCCGGATTATCAGCCACGGCAACACCAATCTTTTGTCTTCCGCAGAAATAGAAAAAGTATTTGTATTGGCCTTTAATTTTCTTTTCGATAATACACGGTGCCCATGCGTTGTGATCGGCCCAGCTTACATCTTCGCGCAGATTAAGAATGATCCCCTCATCCGTCCAGTCAACTAAATTTTCTGACGAGAAGGTTTTAAAATAATAACCGCCCCAGTTATGAAAACCGTCGCTGGTTGGATAGATGTAATATTTGCCTGTTTTTTCGGAATACAACACATCAGGATCGGCATAAAAACCATCCAGCACCGGATTATGATCCTCCGAAACAATGGCACTGTAAGCCTGTTTGCTAACGCCTTCCATTTCGATGGTATATTGAACAGGACCATCAGAAAAATCCTGCGGTCCGGTTGGCGTTACTGTTACCCCTGAGAAACTTTTAAACTCCGGGTCAAAAGCAGTAATATCAACTCCCTTTTTCACCGGAAAACGTATCGTTCTTTTCTCGCTGTCGATATTTACATTTTGCTTTTTCAGTCCTTCGGCAGTAGCCTCCAGAAGCGGATCATTCATTTTTCCCCATTTGGCGATCAAGCGTTTCAACTCTGTTTTTGTAATCGGTAACACCGTTCCGTGCCGCGGATGAAAATTCATTGAAATGGCTTCGTCAATCACTTCAAAATGCTGCAAGTCGGCACTTTTTGTGAACTGGTATCGGCCCAGTCCGTAAACATCGTACATCAGAATCCATTCGTTGGAATTGTTCAGTTTGAAAACACCTGATCCTTCCACGGCCTCTGTTTCCTTGTCCACGCGCGCTAAACTGGGGTATTCATAGCCTTCTATCAGTTTATCGGAAATGGCCAGTTTAATTCCCGGCTCACCACTTTCCGATTTATGGAACATGTAGAATTTCCCGTCTTTTTTGATGATATCGGCATCGATACAAGCATTGTTAGTCGGGCTGAATAACAATTGTTTTGGTGCCGCTTCCAAAGCGGTAAAATCCTTGTTGGCGTATGCGTAATAGATAATATCCGGATCGTCGCCCTGCTTCATCGAAAAGTAAACCATGTATTTTCCGGCTTCCTCATCGTAAATGGTTTGTGGTGCCCACACGCGCCAAACATCGCCAAACTCGTCAGGAAAAGCCTCAGGAATATTCACCTCCGACGATTGCCAGTTAATCAAATCCTCCGATTTCAGTAAAACCATAGCATAATTTTTCCAGCCCATGTCGGTTACGTACAAATCGGTAACCACCATGTAAAAGTTACCATCTTCGCCGCGCAGGATATGCGGATCGCGCACACCGCCGGTTGTGCAAATATCATCGTTATCCAAAACCGGCTGATTGTTGTTTAAAGCCCGGTAATTATAACCATCCTCACTTACCGCAAATCGAATTGATTCTTCGCCCGGTCCGTTGCCGGTAAAGTAGGTAAACAAATAGGCTTCGTTCTTTTCAGAAGTGTTGCACGCGGAAAAGATTATCAAAAAAAGTAATGCTGAGAGTAGCAGATTTCTGTTGTATTTCATCAAATTAATGTATTGTATTTAAGTCGTTTTATTTCCCAATTTTTACGCGGCACACATAAAATGCATTTCCCTGAACTTTCAGTTTAAAGCCACTTTCGTCAGCCCAAACCGCTGAATGTGCAGGCACCAAAGTATTCGGCGCTTCGCGTGTATTAATTGCGCCGGGTTGATTGCTGTGCAAACAGGTAATTTTCACTTCAGCTTTTTCAATCGAGCGTTTCAGTCCTTTCAAATCGATATCAATATCCTGAACTTCATCCGACGCATTTACCACTTTCACAATCACTTCAGAAGTGTTTTTATCGATTACGGCACTGGCGTAAAGACTATCCTGTCCAGTGATATTTGCACCGTCAGCAGTAATATTTAATACGTTCGTTCCGGTGTTGTGCGCATACATTTGCTGCACATAGTAATTCGGTGTGCGCACCACCTGTAGGTTATCAAACCAAATCATATCGGGTTTCCACTGCCACGCATCGTAATGCGCAAAAAGAGGTGCGTAAGTTGCCAGCTGTACGATATCCGCATTGCGCTCCAAACCGGTCATAAAAGCAGCTTCAGAGATGGCAGCGCGCAGGTTGTTATCGCGGGTTTCGTGGTGCGATGCAAATTCGCCGGCAAATACTTTTGGCCCGTTGCGGTCGTAACTGTCGTAACGTTCGGCGTTTGCAAAAAACCACTCCGGACTGCGGTAATAATGTTCGTCCACCAAATCAACTTTCAGTTCTGTCATTTTTGGCCACAGGTAATCGAAATTCTCTCCGTCAGGAGTCGGTCCTGAAGTACCAATGATTTTTATCTCCGGATGTTTTTCACGCAATACTTCCATAAACGGAATCAATCGCTCCACATAACCTTCACCCCACTGTTCGTTTCCGATGGCAAGGTATTTCAGGTTAAAAGGCTCAGGATGCCCCATTTCAGCACGTACTTTTCCCCACTCTGAGTCAACCGGTCCGTTGGCAAACTCTATCAGGTCAACTGCATCTTCAATGTAAGGTTCCAAATCATGTACCGCCACACATTCTTCGCTTTCGTACTGACACGCCAAACCACAACTAATAACAGGAAGCGGCTCGGCTCCCAGGTCTTCACTCAACAAAAAGTATTCATAAAAACCCATTCCGTAAGTTTGGTAATAATCGGGGAAAAAGCGGTGTTTAAACGTATAGTTCCAGCGGTTTTCATTCAACGGGCGATTTTCAACCGGGCCAACACTGTTTTTCCATTGGTAGCGGGTTTCCAGCGTATTTCCTTCGATGATACATCCACCGGGGAAACGAAATACTCCGGGATTTAATTCATAAAGCGCTTCTGCCAAATCTTTGCGCAAACCGTTCTCACGGTTCTGCCAGGTTTCGGTTGGGAACATCGAAATGTGATCCAGATCAACTTCTCCCGCTGTTCTCAAAACCACACGAACTTTACCTTTTGCATCGGTGGCATTCGATTTTATAATACACTGGTATTTTTCCCAGCTATTACCCGAAACAAGTATCTCTCCCCTTCCGATAACTTCTTCACCGGAACTTACCAGCTCAATTCCGAACTTCTTTTCGCCACCATCCAACGAGCGGGCATAAAACGAAAAACGATACGAATCGTTCTTTTTATATCCAATTCCTCTGAACCCATTATTTTCTAATCCTGTGCCACGACGTAAACCGGTTTCGTTTAAACGAACGTAATTTGGATTTCGATCGAAACAAGGAGCTTCGTTTTTCACCTCCACATTTCCGAAAGGCAACCACCCCACAAAAGGCTGATCGAACTCGAACGAACGGTTTTTTATTAATTCGGCATAGAGACCGCCATCGGCACCAAAATTTATGTCCTCGAAAAACACACCGTACATATCGGGCTGAACGGTTGCTCCGGGTTTGGTCACATCAACTTCAAAATTCTTTTGGGCAAATAAACTCTGGCTCCAAATGGCCAACAGAAAAATAATCGCTCTAAACTTCATCTATTTTTGGTTTTAGTATTTCTTCTAATATAATGACGCAAAAAGGCTGTAAATGGACTACGATAAACCGTAGAAATTTTAAGGTCGCAACGAAATTACAAATATTCGATAGCTGGCGATGTTAGTTTTTCAGCAAAAAAGATCACAAATTCAACTCAGGGCATTTTTTACCTGTTAAAAACACGGAAATAATGCGAATCAAGGCATGAATATATTTTTGTGAAGTCATGATTTTCTCCCTTTTTTACCTCAATCCTGAAAGAGGAAAGGAAGAAAATCCTTGAGCTTCGTTTAGGATTTGAGGCAAAATCAAGGATTTTTGCTTAAATGTAGTACACCTTTGATTTCATAAAAACCAGCTCCGAACCTCAAAAGCAAAAACCGCCTTACGTAAACTTTCCCAATCCGTCGGTAAAATCGCCCGGTTCTTCTATTTTATTCTTTTAAGCGATTCATCTCCAGTAGCTTTATTCCCGGAAATAATAATGAAAAGCTATGAATCGAATAAAAACAATTTTCGTCGTAATCGCAGTAAGTCTTCCGACTTTATTGTTTGCACAAAACGATACAACAAATAAGACCTGGAGCCTTAACGATTGTATCGATTACGCATTAACGCAAAACGTTTCGGTGCGCCAGAGCATTTTGGCTAATGCGTCGAACGAACTCAACAAAAATCAGGCGGAAGCCAACAAACTTCCCTCGTTAAGTGCTTCTGCACGCCAGAATTTTAGCTGGTCGAAATCGGAAGATCTGCTTACCGGCGATTCTGATTTTTCAGGAAACAACAACACCAGTTACGGCTTGAATTCGAGCATTACCGTTTACAATGCAAAACGTTTAAATAACCTGATTAAACAGGCCGAGCTGGATATGCAAAGCGGAATTTACGACTCGGAAACCATAAAAGAGTCAATTTCGCTGAGCATTTTAAATGCCTTTTTGCAGGTTGTATTTTTAGAGGAGAATGTAAAAAATGCACAAAACCAGTTGGACGCTACCACCGAGCAACTCAACTTATCGGAAGCTAGGTTACAGTCCGGCATTATTTCACGCTCCGATTACCTGCAGGTAAAATCGCAACTGGCCAACGAGAAACTGAGTTTAGCCAACGCGCAGAGCAACTTTGCCATTTCAAAAGTAAGTTTGATGCAGTTAATGGAGCTACCTGTTGATGAAAACTTTGAAGTGCTTCGTCCGAACCTGGAGGAATTAGCTAATGAAAATCTTACTCCGGTTGCATCAGATGTATATGCCACTGCACTGGCCATTAAACCGCAAATTAAAAGTGCCGAGTACCAAAAAGAAAGTGCTGCGCTGAATGAAAAAATTGCAGCGGCCGGTTTTTATCCAACCATCAGTGCCGATGCAGGTTTATCAACCGGATACTCGAGCTACAATACATCCAATTACTTCGGACAATTGGGCGATCAGTTCACACCATCAGTTGGAGTTTCAGTATCGATTCCAATTTTCCAGAAGAAGCAAATTAAAACAAGTGTAGCACAGGCAAAAATTGGTTACAGCAATGCCGAATTACAGGAAATTGATACCAAAAACCAATTGCGCAAAGAGATTGAACAAGCTTGTGTTGATGTGCTTTCGGCACAGATTGAATTTGAAGCCAACCAGGAAAGCTACTCTTCTTACGAGGAATCATATCAACTGGCACAGGAAAAGTTCAATAACGGACTGATCAACTCTGTTGATTTCCTTTTCGAGCGCAACAACCTGATCACTGCAGAAAGTCAGCTGTTACAATCAAAATTCAACCTGATATTCAGCTATAAAATCCTCGATTTCTATCAGGGCAATCCAATCACTTTATAAACCGAAAAAATTAAAACGAAATATCATGAAGAAAAAAACAATCATCATTATCGCATTACTGCTTATCGTTCTGGTATCAGCAGCACTGGTTCTTAAACCTAATAAGGTTGATGTAAGTCAGATCGATATTCAAACCGCAAAAGCCGGACAAGGAAATATCAGTACTATTGTGGAATCAACCGGAACGTTGGAAGCCATTACAACAGTTGAAGTGGGAACACAGGTTTCGGGAATTGTAGATGAGCTATTTGTTGATTACAACTCGTATGTAAAAAAAGGCCAGTTGCTGGCAAAAATCGACACTACCAACCTGGCGGCACAACTGGAGCAAAGCCAGGCAACGTTAGACAATGCAAAAGCAGAACTCGATTATCAGCAGGCTACCTACAACCGCATGGCACCGTTGAACGACAAACAATTGATCTCGCAAACTGATTTCGACCAGTTGGTTTACAATTTAAACAAAGCAAAAGCCAGTTACAACAATGCTATGGCGCAACACAAACGCAACAAGATCAACCTTGATTATGCGTTGATCTACTCGCCTATCGATGGAGTTGTATTGAACAAAGAAGTGGAAGAAGGACAAACTGTTGCAGCAAGTTTTAACACGCCAACCCTTTTCACCATTGCCAACGACCTTACGCAAATGCAGGTTGAGGCCGACATTGACGAAGCCGACATAGGCCATATTAAAGAAGGACAACGTGTTGAATTTACAGTTGACGCTTATCCTGAAACAACTTTTGAAGGAAAAGTTACACAATTGCGTTGGGAGCCAACTGTTACCAACAATGTGGTAACCTATACCATTATTATTGACGCGCCAAACCCGGATTACAAACTGATGCCGGGAATGACAGCCACGATTCAGGTTTACGTGTTGGAGAAAAACGATATCCTGGTAGTTCCAAGTAAAGCACTACGTTTTACTCCCGACCAAAAATTACTGATGAGCTACATGAGCCAACAGGCTAAACCTGAAATGCCGGCAGGACAAACTCCTCCTGAAATGGGAAGTATGCCACAGCAAGCTTCAAGCGATGCAACAATGGTTTGGGTCAAAGAAGGCACCAACATTCATCCTGTTCCGGTTAAAATAGGAATGAACGACGACATTAACGCTGAAATCCTTTCGGGAGTTAAAAGCGGACAGGAAGTTGTACTCAGCATGGAACAAAAAGGAGCAAATGAAACTGCAGCCAGAGCAGGCAGCAATCCATTTATGCCAGGCCCTCCGGGAAGAAGATAGTATTCCAGGGAAAAAGGCAAAAGTTTAAAGGTAAAAGTTACTGTCATCTCGACGAGGAACAAGGATCGAGCATCCAGTATCAAGCAACCAGAAACAAGTATCCAGAATCCAGTATCTAAAAAAGAAAAAAATGAGTAAAGCAATTATAAAAGTATCAGAACTGCGAAAAGACTACCATGTGGGGGAAATGACCGTGCATGCGCTTCGCGGAGTTGATATGGAAATATACGAAGGAGACTTTGCAGCAATTATGGGAACCAGCGGATCGGGGAAATCCACCATGCTAAATATCCTTGGCTGCCTCGATAAACCGACTTACGGCGAATACCAGTTGGATGGTGTGAACATGGGAACAATGAACAAGAACCAACTGGCAGGACTGCGAAATAACAAACTGGGATTTATATTTCAGTCGTATAACCTGCTGCCTCGCACAACCGCCCTGGAAAATGTGGAACTGCCGCTTTTCTACAATTCGAAAGTAAAGACCAAAGAAAGAAAAGAACGTGCCATGCACGCCTTGGAGCAGGTTGGATTAGCCGACCGCATGGACCACATGCCGAACCAGTTATCGGGTGGACAACAACAACGTGTGGCCATCGCCCGCTCGCTGGTGAACGATCCGGTGGTTATTCTTGCCGACGAAGCAACCGGAAACCTCGACACCCGGACTTCTTACGAAATTATGGAACTCTTCCAGCGGTTAAACGACAACGGCAAAACCATTGTATTTGTAACACACGAATCGGACATTGCCCGTTTTATGAAACGCAATATCGTTTTCCGCGACGGCAGAATACAAAAAGAATCGGCAGTAAGCGATCGATTTAATGCAACACAATTGATCGAAGCACTTCCGGTAGATGAAGATTATGAATCTTAAAAGCAGCGAAAAATGAACTACGCAAATCTCACAAAAATAGCAACCACTGCCCTGAAACGTAACAAGTTCAGAGCGATACTTACCATGCTTGGTATTATTATCGGTGTTGGTTCGGTAATCGCGATGCTTTCCATCGGCGAATCATCAAAACAAAGTATCCGTGAAGAAATGTCGGATATGGGAACCAATATGATCTTTGTAATGCCCGGGCAGCAACGTCGTGGCGGCGTTATGATGGGTAATTCCAATACAAAAACACTGACATTAAAAGACATTGAAGCACTAAGAAAAGAAGCAAAAAATATTACCGAAGTATCACCACAAGTGAGCACCAGCGGACAGGCGGTTAACGGCAACAACAACTGGCCAACAACAATTTATGGTGTTGATGCCCCGTATCTTGATATCCGAAAATATGAACTGGAAGATGGCCGGATTTTTACCGACAAGGAAATAAAGTCGCTGGCAAAAGTCTGCATAGTCGGACAAACAGTTGTTGAGAATGTTTTCAACGACAATGTTGATCCGATCGGACAAACCATCCGTTTTGGAGGCATTCCGCTAAAAGTAATTGGCGTGCTGAAAGAAAAAGGCGAAAACGGCATGGGAATGGACCAGGATGATATGATACTTGCACCGTACACATCTGTTCAGCGACGCATGTTGGCAATTACTCATATTCAATCGATTTATGCTTCGGCAGTAAGCGAAGAACAGTCGGATGCAGCCATCGAAGAAATTGAAACGATTTTACGCCGGCAGCACAAATTAAAAGAAGGCGACGACGATGATTTCCAGGTACGGTCGCAAGCCGAAATGGTGGAAATGGTTTCATCGGTAACTGATATGCTAACCTTACTTTTAGGAGCAGTTGCAGGAATTTCATTGCTTGTTGGTGGTATCGGAATTATGAATATCATGTTTGTGTCGGTAACCGAACGAACCAAAGAAATAGGGCTGCGCATGTCAGTTGGCGGACGTGGATTTGACATTATGATGCAATTCCTGATTGAAGCAGTAATGCTAAGTATTTTGGGAGGTATTATCGGAATAATTTTCGGAACAGCACTCTCGTATCTGGCATCGTTCGCATTAGATATGCCATTTGTTGTCGATACTCAGGCTGTTGGATTATCCTTCCTGGTTTGTAGTGTAATCGGTATATTTTTCGGCTGGTATCCGGCACGAAAAGCAGCAAACCTCGATCCAATTGATGCAGTACGACATGAATAAACAGATAACCAAAATTCACAAACTATTAGTGAGTTTTGGTTTTTAATTTTAATACCGATTAAACAACAAAATGTCGCAAATTTCACTCCGTTCCTTTACTCCTTTGTTGTAACATCGGCATTAATCATTGTAAATATAAAATTTGCTTTTGCGGCATTTTATATAACAAATGATTTAACTTTGTTAAAAACCACTAAGAATGAACAAACTTCGGGCAAAACGACACAGACTTCCAATTATAATGCACCTCTTGGTATGGCTGGTCTTAATTATTTTACCACAAATTATAATCAGCCGTTATTCAGGAAATAACAATTTTATTGCCTGGGGATTTTATGTGAATGCTTTTATAATCGGCGTAATTTTTTACATCAATTATTTCTGGCTGGTACCAAAGTTTTACATGAACAACAAAAAGGCATTGTTCTTTCTTCTTGCCGTGGTTGTGGTTATCTGCTTCTATTTTGTACTTGATTACTCCAACGAGATTTTTCATAGTCCGGATCGCGGAAGAAGAGTTGCAGAAGAAATCGAACGAGAAGCGCGCGAGCCACGGTTTCGACGCCCACCTTTTAAGCTGATGCAAATATATGGCTACACACTTCTCTCTGTCGTTATTGTTGGTTTTTCAATTGGATTGCGGGCCATTGAACAATACACGGCCAGCGAGAAACGTCAAAAGGAGCTGGAAAAAGAGAAACTAAATTCGGAACTCGCATTTTTGAAAAACCAGGTGAGTCCGCATTTCTTTTTTAATACGCTGAATAATATTTATTCAATGGTGGCCATTAATACCGACGATGCACAGGCCTCTATTCTGAAACTATCGAAATTGATGCGTTACCTTTTATACGAATCGGAGCACGGCGAAACAATACTTTCGGCCGAAGTTGAATTTATGCGGAATTACATTGATTTAATGCAACTTCGTGTTTCTCAAAAAGTAGATATTCAGATTGATTTACCTGACAACCAGAACGACCTTAAAATACCACCTTTACTGTTTATCCCGTTTATTGAAAATGCTTTTAAACACGGCATCAGCTACCGCGACAAATCGTTTATTAAGGTGGAAATGAAAACTGAGGCTGAAAAGGTATTTTTCATGTGCGAGAACAGCGTGGCCAAAGAAAAAGTAGAAAAACGCGATGAGAACCATTCGGGCATCGGACTTGAAAATGTAAAAAAGAGACTCAACTTGTTGTTTGCCGGAAAATATGATCTGAACATCGAATCGACACCGGAAATATTTAGCGTAAAACTTGAAATTGATACTGCCAAATGATACGAACCATTGCCATCGACGACGAACCTCTTGCACTTCAGTTGGTAACTTCATATGTGAATAAAACTCCAATTTTAGAGTTAGCAGGTGCTTTTGATAACCCGATCGATGCCATGGAATTTCTGGACCAGAATGAGGTAGATCTAATTTTTCTGGATATTGAAATGCCCGATTTAAACGGGCTTGAATTCACGCGAATTCTGACCAACAAACCCAAAATAATTTTTACAACAGCCTACGAGAAATATGCACTGCAGGGTTTTAAACTCGATGCCATCGATTACCTGTTAAAACCATTCAGCTACGAAGAGTTTTACAAAGCCACCGAAAAAGCAAAAAAACAGATCGGTTACGAACGTGCCGAGAAAAAAGGCGACGAAGTGGATTCGAACCACGAATTTCTGTTCCTGAAATCAGAATACAAAATCCGCCGCATCAATTTTAATGATATTATTTACATTGAAGGATTAAAAGACTACGTAAAGGTTTTTCTGAAAGACGAGCCAAAACCGATTATGTCGTTAAGTTCGTTAAAAGCGCTTGAAGCCAAACTTCCTGAAGAGAAATTTATGCGCGTTCACCGTTCGTTTATCGTAAACCTCGAAAAAATCGATACCATCGAACGCAGCCGAATTGTTTTTGGCAAAGTTTACATTCCGGTTAGCGAGCAGTACAAAGAAGTTTTCAACAATTTTGTAAAGAACAATTTCCTTTAGCAGGTTTCTACTAAATCATTGAAACACCTCTTTCTTTATTGTAAATAGGCGCATTCGCACCTTTTGTAATCACAATTTTGGTTGTGCGGTAGAATTGCTACACATAATCAACATTTCGTAATAATCATACACATGTTTTATAAGAATGCAAACAATAGTTATAGAACAAAGTCTACTTGATTTCTATTTTGCCACTCTTATTACGAATATAAACACTGCCTTTATTTATGTCACAAATTTCATCTGTATTAGAACAATTTGATTCGATTTCACTAAGTCAGATGGATGAAGTGGCGCTTCTCAACCGCTTTGATTTAAAATATCAACTCGACGAAGACAACCTTATTCAGGTGTTAAATGCCATTAAAAACGACTATTATATTTTAGAAATAAAACAATCCAGAACACATAATTACAACACCATTTATTACGATACGCGCGAAGATGAATTGTACAAAAAACATCATAACGGCAAACTAAACCGCATAAAAATAAGGAAGCGTATTTATGCCGACCAGGATCTTGCATTTCTGGAAATAAAGCACAAAAACAACAAAAGCAAGACCAGGAAACTTCGGATGATCGCAGAAAATAACGGCGCTGGTTTTACGGGAAAAGAATTGGAGTTTTTATCGGAGAATACCGATTTTGGGTTCCGCCTCTCGAAACAAACGTTGCCCGTAAAAAATACCAATTCGTTCGAGCGTATCACATTGGTGAACAAAGACCTTTCGGAGCGATGCACCATCGACCGCAAGCTGGTTTCTTATTCCAGCAACAAAAAAGTGGCAATGAGAAACATGGCCGTTATTGAACTAAAACAAAGCAGTTTAAACGAAAAAACGGTACTGGCGCAACAGCTCGAAAAATGTGAAATAAAACAAACCGGATTTAGTAAATATTGCATTGGACGCGCATTTCTGGAGCCCCGGTTAAAACAAAACCTTTTTAAGGAAAAATTGATCTGGCTAAAAAAACAGTTTAACGGCCAAATTGCAATTTCACCTGTAAACAACTCAACATCAACATTTAACCAAGACAAAAAACATGGATCAGATTCAAGATACAATCATAAACGAACCGCTAAAATGGCTGGGTATTAACGTCATTAATCCGGATGACTTTACCCGCTTAATTGCCACTTTTTTACTTAACCTGCTGGTTATTTTTATTGTAGTAAATTATATCTACTCGAAAAACAGCAACCGTAAAGACTTCTACTTCAGCTACTTCTCGATAAGCATTACCATTTTTGTACTTTGCTCGCTGCTCGAAAGCGTAAAACTGGAATTAGGTTTTGCCTTTGGTTTGTTTGCCATTTTTGGTATTATACGTTACCGCACCGACCCCATCCCCATTAAAGAAATGACCTACCTTTTCGTTATCATCGGAATTTCGGTAATCAACGCGCTATCCAATCAAAAAGTAAGTCATTTTGAGCTACTTTTTACCAACGCGGCAATAATTCTTACCATGTGGGTTTTGGAGAAAATTCTGCTGTTAAAACAGGAAATCTGTCTGGTTATCAATTACGAAAACATCGAGAACATTAACATTAAACGGAAAGAGGAATTGTATGCCGATATTCAGGAGCGCACCGGGATAAAAGTAAAACGCATTGAAATTGAAGAGATTAACTATTTGCGCGATGTGGCACGAATTAAGGTTTACCACGATATAAACGATAATAACGGCGAGAATAACACTTTTTAAAATGAGAAAATTACTTCTACTAATTGCAATCGTATTTGCATGTCAACAAGCTTACTCGCAACGCACGTGGTTTGATGCCGAACTTACCGGCGAAATTGTAAAAGACCTGGAATTTTCCGTATCGCCAAACGTTCGTTTTAAAGAAAATTTTGAGATGAAAGAGTACTTTCTGCAATCGGGGCTGGAATACAAATTCTGCAAATATTTTTCGTTGGGTGCGGGTTATCGTTTTGGCTACAACATTAATGGCGACGATGAGCACGAATCGTTCGGGCGTTTTCATGTGGATGCAAAAACCGGCATAAAATGGAACAATTTCACGCCAAAATTCAGGTTACGTTTTACCAATTCCGACGATTTTTCGGAAGACAACGAAATCACCAATTACCTCCGTTACCGTTTCGAGCTGGAGTATAAAATTAAAAAGCTCGACCTGGAACCGTACGTCTTAACCGAATTGTATCACGATCTGGATGCCAAAGATTTTAGCAAGTCGCGCTACGAGGGAGGCCTTGAGTATAAAGTGAACAAACACCATAAAATTGGGGCCTACTTCCGCGTAAACCACTACCTGAACAGCGACAAAAGCAACCGGAATATTGTTGGCCTTTCGTACAAATTCAGCCTGTAAAAAACGCCACCGGCGGAATAAATACCTGCTTCGTACCCCGATTACAATCTTTTGTATGTAAAGATTATAAACGCTTTATGATCGAAAAGCGTCTTATTTTGATTCCTTCTAAATAAAATTTATAATTTTGCCCTCAAATTATTATCCATGGGATCAAAGCAGGAACAAGTTCAGAAAACCATAAAAATGTCGAAACTGCTTTTCAGCCACCCGCAGTTAATTCTTGTGCTGGAGCGGTTTGGAATAAAGTTGGGCGTTCGCGAAAAAACAATTGAGGAGATTTGCCTTGAAAATAATATCAGCCCCAAGGTATTTTTAATGGTCGCCAATCTTAACATCGACAGTTCGTATCACCAGGATTTGGATTTTAGTGCTCAGGAAATAAAACAGATCGTAAATTACCTGATGAAATCGCACGCTTATTATTCGGCAGAGGTTTTTCCGGAAATCATCCAGAACATTCACCTGATGAGCGAATTCAGCCAAAAGCCCGAAATGCAGTTGGTTGAGCGTTTTTTCAATGGTTACAAACACGAAGTAGACCAGCATTTTGATTACGAGAACCACACCGTTTTCCCGTACATTTTAAACCTGATTGATGCCAACGCTGCCGAAAATTATTCGGTGATCGATTACCGCGAGCATCACGACGATATTCAGGAAAAACTCGACGATGTAAAAAAACTGCTCATCGAGCATCTTCCGCAAAAAGCAGACAATAACCTGAGGCGTAAGATATTATTTGCGCTGTTCGATTTGGATGCGGATCTGCAAACGCATTCGAAAATCGAGAATGAGATTTTAATTCCGCAGGTGGAACAATTTGAAAAACAAGGCCTCGTATAATTGGGAACGCGCTGTAAAATACTGATCATCGAACCTTCGGTAATTATTCGCGAAGGAATTGCTGCCATTTTGCAACAAATGAAAGACGGCGTTGAACTGTCGTTTGCCGACACGCTTGAAGAGGCCTTGAAGTTTGGGCAATCCGAGCTTTTCAAGATTGTAATCATTAACCCGGTTACGCTAAACAACTCGAAAAAGAACCTGAACAACCTGCTCACACTTTATAATAAAACCAATGTTGTTGGGCTAATTTCGAATCATTATGATCGAAATCTTTCAGATAATTTTGCCGATAATATTTTTGTTACCGACAGGCACGAAACCATTACACAGATCATCTCGAAACACTTTAATACCACGCCTGCCGCAACCAACGACATCGATAATACTTTGAGCGAACGAGAAATTGATGTATTGAAACTGCTGGCCTCCGGAAAATCGAATAAGGAAATTGCTGAAGAACTTTTTATCAGTATCCACACGGTTATTTCGCACCGCAAAAACATCAGTAACAAAATTGGTGTGAAATCGACAGCCGCGCTTGTTATTTATGCCGTGGCCAACGGTTTAATCGATGTTGATAGCTTTACCGAATAGCAGCCACATTATTTTCCAAGTTTTAAAATAAGAAACAGTAAAGGCGCCACGATCATTAAGGTCATTAAGGCCTTGCTAATGTATTTTCCTTTTTCTTTTCGGAATAAAACCCAGCCGATCAATCCGGCGATGATGAGATAAAATGAAAAGTCGATAAAAACCGACGACACCAGTTCATTTTGCGATGAGCTAACGGTGAGTGATGAAATAAATGAAAAAATCATACGCTTGTCATTTAAAATTACCAGTGTAAAATTCCGTGTTTTTTACCGGGCTGACAATCGCGTAAAATGATGATTTTATTTCAGGGTACTCCCATGAAAAGGGGAATTCAGACAATTCGGTCTCTTAATGCGCAAGCAGTTCGGAATTGTTGTCGCAACAATCGTAACCGGCCTGCAACGTTATGTGCTCGATGCCAAATTTATCGTGAAGCAGTTTTTCGGCTTTCGCACGAACTCCCATCAATTCCAACATGCTAATATTGGCTTCCATGTTTATATGCGCCTCCAAATGAATTTGTGTATCATCCAGTTTCCAAACATGAATGTGATGAATATTATCGATCTCCGGAATCTTCTCCACTTCTTCTTTTATTGCGTTAAGGTCGATATCATCTGGTGTCGATTGCATTAAAATATCAACAGTTTCTTTTACAACTCCCCAGGTATGGTAAATAATGTACATACCTACCAAAACAGTAATCAGCGGATCGATCCAGAAAACCTCGAATTTCCAAATGGCAATACCACCAATAATCACGGCTACCGACGAAAATGTATCACCCAGTAAATGCAGGTAAGCAGCACGCACATTCAGGTTGTGGTTTTTATCTTTATTCAGCACAAAAACCGAAATCAGATTGGCCAGCAAACCAAATGTTGCCACAATAAACATGATCTTTCCTTTAATGGGCTCAGGATTTACAAAACGTTCGTAGGCCTCAAAAAACAGGTACAAACAAATCCCGATCAGCACCACTCCGTTAAAAAGGGCAGCCAGAATTTCAACACGTTTATAGCCAAAGGTCTTTTGTTCATCCGAAGGTTTGCGGCTTCGTTTACCCGCCAAAAATGCGATAAAAATTGCCGACGAATCGCCGAGGTTATGCAGTGCATCAGACAGTAACGACAAACTATTCGAAATAATTCCACCGATAATCTGCACAATGGTAATGGAAAGATTCAGAACCGTTACCCACAGTAATTTCTTCCCTCGTATTTCGTGATGATGATGGTGATGATGCCCATGATCGTGATGATGCCCATGATCGTGATGATGATCTGCCATTATTCTTCAGTTTTCAATTAATACAAATATCTGCATTTATAGTTTAATAAAAATCCCCATAAATAGGGATTTAAAGAATTGTTATTTAGAACTACTTTTGCAAACAAATTGGTTTAGTAAGAGTTTATTTAGAAAAAGGTAAAAGTTTATGGATTTAGAAAACACTTTCAAAACAGGACGATGGTGCAAAGCCATTGAAGTGAAAGATTTTGTGACTTTAAATATCACCCCGTACACCGGCGATCACAAATTTCTGGAAGGCCCGACAGCGCGCACCAGCAAATTATGGGACCTTTGTAAAGAGGCCCTGAAAGAAGAGCGCCAGAACAACGGTTTACGCGATGTTGATGTAAATATCGTTTCGGGAATGACGGCTTTCGAGGCCGGGTTCATCGACAAGGAAAACGAAGTGATTGTTGGCTTACAAACCGACAAGTTACTAAAACGTGCCATGAAACCTTACGGAGGTTACAATGTGGTAAAAAAAGCTTTATCGGAACACGGTTTAAAACCCAATCCGGTTGTTCACGAGAGTTTTAGTAAGTACACCAAAACCCACAACGATGGTGTTTTTGATGCTTACACCGATGAGATCCGGAAATTCCGCTCGCTGGGATTTCTTACCGGATTACCCGATAATTATGCCCGTGGACGAATTATTGGCGACTACCGCCGTGTAGCTTTGTATGGTATCAACCGTCTGATTGAAGGTAAAAAAGAAGACCTGCAAAAAATCACCGGTCCGATGAGTGATGCTACCATTCGTTTGCGCGAAGAAGTTTCGGAGCAGATCCGTGCTTTGAGCGACATGATTGAAATGGGAACCATTTACGGTCTTGACCTTTCGCGCCCGGCACAAAATGCCCGCGAAGCGGTTCAATGGACTTACATGGCCTACCTTGCAGCGGTTAAAGAACAAGATGGTGCTGCCATGTCGTTGGGAAGTGTTTCTTCGTTCCTCGATATTTTTATTGAAAAAGATATTCAGGATGGAAAAATTACTGAAACCGACGCTCAGGAATACATCGACCAGTTTGTTATGAAACTACGAATGGTTCGCCACCTGCGTATGGAGGCTTACGACCAGATCTTCGCCGGCGATCCAACATGGGTAACCGAAAGTATTGGTGGTCTTTTGATCGACGGACGCAGCAAAGTAACCAAAACTTCGTTCCGTTTCCTGAATACACTATACAATTTAGGGCCTTCGCCAGAGCCAAATATTACCATTCTTTGGTCGAAAAACCTGCCAAAAGGTTTTAAAGATTATTGCGCGAAAGTATCTATCGAAACCTCATCAATTCAGTACGAAAATGATGATTTGATGCGTACCAGCTCAAATTGCGACGACTATGGAATTGCATGTTGTGTATCGATGCAGGAGTTGGGTAAACACATCCAGTTTTTTGGTGCACGTACCAACCTGGCAAAAACACTGCTTTTGGCTATTAACAGCGGTCGATGCGAAAATACAGGAACACAAATGGTGGATGGAATTCCCTTCATTGAAGAGGAATACCTGGATTACGACAAAGTAATTGACAACTTTAAAATAGCCATGAAAGAAGTGGCGCGTGTATACAACGAAGCGATGAACATCATCCACTTTATGCACGACAAATATTACTACGAAAAAGCTCAAATGGCGCTTATCGATACCAATCCAAAAATTAATATCGCATACGGTATTGCAGGATTATCGATTGTTGCCGACTCGCTTTCGGCCATTAAACACGCCAAAGTAAAACCAATTCGTGATGAAAATGGCCTGACCGTTGATTTCCAGATCGAAGGCGATTTTCCAAAATATGGAAACGACGACGACCGTGTTGACCACATTGCGCGCGATGTGGTGGAGCATTTTAATATGGAGCTGGAAAAACTTCCGGTGTACAAAAATGCCATGCCAACTATGTCGGTGTTAACCATTACTTCGAATGTGGTTTACGGAAAGAAAACTGGAGCTACTCCCGACGGGCGAGCCAAAGGAGTTGCTTTCGCACCGGGCGCCAACCCGATGCACGGACGTGATACACACGGTGTAATTGCGTCGTTGAATTCGGTGGCTAAAATCGATTATAAAGACTCGAAAGACGGTATTTCAAATACACTTTCGGTAGTTCCAAAATCGTTGGGTGCAACACCTGAAATGCGAATTGAAAACTTGGTTCGCACACTCGACGGATATTTCGGTTGCAACGCACAGCACTTAAATGTAAATGTGCTCGACCGCGACACGCTTCTTCATGCTATGGAGCATCCTGAAGATCACCCGCAGTTAACAATTCGGGTATCGGGATACGCCGTAAATTTTGTTCGTTTAACACGCGAACAGCAGCAGGAAGTGCTTACGCGATCCTTCCACGAAACAATGTAATCATACATTATACTACTTTTGCATGCCGGTCGGTCTAAACTGGCTGGCATGCTTTTTTGTTAAACAATATGTCTCCAACTGAAAATAAATTAATCGTCCATTCCATCGAATCATTTGGCACACACGATGGTCCCGGAATTCGTTTGGTCGTGTTTTTACAGGGCTGCAACCTGCAGTGTAAATACTGTCAGAATGCAGATACCATTGCTTTAAAAGGCGGAACACCAACCGACATTGAGAGCCTGGTAAAACGCGCCGGAAATATGAAAACATATTTTGGTGATGATGGCGGAGTTACAGTTTCAGGTGGAGAACCGATGTTGCAAAGTAAAGCACTGATTCCCTTTTTTGAAGCTTTGAAAGAAGAAGGTATTCATACAAATATTGATACTAACGGGTTGATTCGAACACCAGAAGCACAACATTTAATTTCGGCATTATCCGACCTGGTGATGTTCGACGTAAAGGCAACCACAGAAGAGGGTTTCAAGTCGATTACAGGAGCAAAAGGACTTGATCGTTTGTTGGAGAATATTCAACTTCGCGAGCAAAATCAAAAACCGTATTGGCTGCGTTATGTGCTGGTACCGGGTTACACAGATAGCGATGAATCGTTAACGTGGTTGATCGAAACTTTCTCAGAAAATAGCTACCTCGAAAAGTTTGAAATACTCCCCTACCACAAACTGGGAACTTACAAATGGGAATCATTGGGAATGGACTACCAGTTTAAGGACGTAAAGGAAAACACTCCCGAACAGATCGACCGTGCTTTTGAAATGCTGAAACCGCATTTTAAAGACATAATTGTGAAGTAAATAGCTTCGAGTTGCAAGTATCTAGTATCAAACATCAAGTATCTAGTATCACAAAAAGAATAACAATGAGTTTATATTCACCAAAAGAAATAATTAACGAAGCCGGGAAGCTGGCCATTGCAAAAGACAGTTACTCCGCAAAAAAGATATTGACACTGGCATTTTTGGCCGGCGCCTACATTGCTTTTGGTGGTTTGCTGGCCATTTTGGTTGGCGGAGGTGTTCCGGGAATTGGCGCTGAAAATCCCGGCATCCCGAAGTTTCTTATGGGTGCCATGTTCCCCGTTGGACTGATGATTGTAGTTATGGCCGGAGCAGAACTTTTTACCGGTAACAGTGCCTATTTTATGCCCAATGTACTGGGAGGCAAACAACGCTGGACTGCTCCGCTTCGTAACTGGTCGTTGGTTTATGTGGGCAACTTTGTTGGTGCTGTGTTTGTTGCCTATTTTTTAGTTCACCTCACGCATTTGGTAAACGCTGAGCCTTGGATAAATACAGTTGAAAAGATTGCGGTGGGGAAAACTTCCAATCCTTTTTTCACCACATTTTTAAAAGGTATTGGTGCCAACTGGCTGGTTTGTTTAGCGCTTTGGATGGGCATGTCGGCACAACACACCAGCGGAAAGATTTTAGGTATCTGGTGGCCGGTTATGGCATTTGTTACCATGGGTTTTGAGCACAGTATTGCCAACATGTTCTTTATTCCGCTGGCCATTTTCGAAGGAGCTGATATTAGCTGGGCAACCTTTGTGGTTAAAAACCTGATTCCGGCAACACTTGGAAATATTGTTGGAGGTGGCTTTTTTGTTGGCACCTTATACTGGTATGCCTATGCAAAAGAGAAATAGTAACATCAAAGCTTCTCGCTAGGTCCGTATTCAAACTAGTTTAAATGCGAGGTAAATTCCAGACCTCCCGCTTTTATCGTTTGCTGAAAATAAGCGTTGTCTTTCTTAAAATTTAGAAGGCTTCTCAGTTCGTTCAATTCCTTTGCATCCAACAAAGCATTTAAGATCTGGCTGCCAACCGGAATAATAATTTTTCGCTTAAAATTTGATGTTTTGTTTCGCAATGTCCACTCTTCGCCATCCAGATTTTGAATATAATCGGCAAATTTCCGGAAGTCTTGTTATTTAAAATTGAAGTTCAGATTCTTGTACTCAACATGCACGGCATCGCATTTTGCGCATTTAAAAATCTTTCCATTTTGGGTTTCTATAAGTATTTCCATTTTCTGAGCTTTTTTTGATACAACACAAAGTAAGCCCGTTGCGAAATACAAATCAATCCCAATAAGTGGTGATTTAAAAGTAGTGATACCCTCACTTTGAGTGAGAGTATCACTACAATTTATAAGAGCGTATCCACAATTCCCTTTTCGGGTTGTTTAAGCATGCGGGCCGGAATACTGCTTTTTATGACCTTCTGCAAAGCATCAACCTGACGCTCTTTGGCAAATCGTTTGGCAGTTATCAGGCTAATCTCGCGAACCGGTTCATTCGGCACAATTTCTTTTATCAGCTCTTCCTGCTCGGCCGGAATATTAATGGTAGCCAACTCGGGAATAAAAGTCAGGCCACTTTTGTACTCCACAATACGCCTTAATGATTCAATAGAATTACTGTGATACACCAGCCGTTGTTTGTTCTTCTTTTGCGGATTTAGCTGACAGATGGAATTCACCTGGTTCTGAAAACAATTCCCCTCTTCAAGATACCAGATTTCACCCTCTTCAATTGATTTGATATCGATGGAATCCTGTTCGAACAAACGGTGATCTTCGGAGAGATAGGCATAAAAACGTTCGTAGAAAAGTGGCGTTATAGTAATATTTGTAGCGGAAACCGGAGTGGAAATAATGCCGCAATCAATATCACCCATTTTTATTTCATCAATGATCTCCTCGGTTTTTAGCTCGTATATTTCCAGCTGCAAAGCCGGATAATCCTTACCCAACTGATGAATAAAAAGCGGAACGAGATAAGGTGCGAGGGTTGGTATTATCCCTACTTTCAGATTACCACTCACTTCTTCGCTAATGTTGACCGAAATCTGTTTCAACGCTTCGATCTGCTTTAAAATTTCCAGCGATTTTTCGTAAAACACCTTTCCTTCATCCGTGAATTGAAAGGGTCGTTTGGTACGGTCGATTAATTTAAACTCCAGCTCTTCCTCCAGTTTCTGTATTTGCAGACTTAATGCGGGCTGCGTAACTCCCAGCCTGTCGGCAGCCAGAGAAAACGAACCACATACATAAATTTCTTTCAGATACTCCAGTTGTGCAATATTCATAGCATAAGTATTACTAATAATGCTATAAATATAATAAATACCACTAATAGTATCTTTGAAGTGTTGAAACAAAAGAGAAATAATTAAAACTTTAAAAATTAGATATTATGAAAGCAAAAAATCAAATTACAGTAGAGAAATTGAATCAGTTATTAGCAGATTACCAAATTCATTATCAAAACCTGCGCGGTTTGCACTGGAACATTAAAGGCCAGTTATTCTTTGCATTACACGCCCGTTTCGAAGAGTATTACAACCAGGCAGCCGAAGTTGTAGACGAAATTGCAGAGCGTATTTTAATGTTGGGTGGTCAGCCGTTACATACTTTCGAAGACTACACAAAAACTGCACAACTGGGTGTAGTAGCCAATGTTTCGGAGGCTAAACCGGCTGTTGAAAGTGTATTGGAAAGCCAGCGTTATTTCCTGAAAAGCTTTAACGAAATTCTTGAAGTTGCAGGAGAAAACAACGATGAAGGCACAGCCGCAATGATGAGCGACTGGATCGGACATACTGAAAAAGAAATTTGGATGCTGGAATCATTCCTGGCATAAAAATCAAAAATGAATTAACAAAAAAGCCTCGCAAAATTGCGAGGCTTTTTTCGTTTTTGTGTGCAGACTATTTACCTACACAATATATTTTCTTCACTCCTTTAAAGATATAAGCATCCGAAGTTGGCGCAACTGATGCCCAGAATTTATCATCCAGCGAATTTTCGCTTAACAGTTCAAACTCTTTTCCTGTTTTTAGGATACGCGTTACGCCGCGCTCATCGTAAAAATACAACTGATCGTTGTAAATCCACGGCGATGCCCAGCACGCGCCAACTTTGCTCATCTTTTCCTGGTAATACAGCTCGCCGGTTGCAGCATCAACACAGCTTACCAAACCTCCTCGGCTGGCAACAACGTAAATCAGGCCGTTGTATAATACCGGTGACGAATTTGTTAGACCGGTGTTCGGATTACTCCAAACTACCCACTCGTTCGATGTCTCGCCCTCGGCTAAAGAAATGTCACCGTTGGCACCGGCTTTAACTGCAAATAACGATGTTGATTCGCCAGGACCTGCTGCAGTTCCCAAATAAATGTATTCAGCATCAAATACAGGAGAAGGAACTCCATAATTTCCTCCGGCTTTTAACTGCCAGATCAAATCTCCTGTTTCCGGATTATAGGAACGAATTGTTAATCCCATCACGATCAACTCGTCACCATTTACATTTTTCCAGATAACAGGAGTAGAGTAGTTCGTTTTTTCATCGCGGTTAACCTTCCATTTTTCATCACCCGTCGCAGCATCCAGTGCAAACAAAAATGAATTCTCTTCATTATCCACCTGAACGTATAAATTTCCATTGTAAACCAGCGGCGATGATCCGGTTCCCCAGCCGTTAAGCATTGGGTATGCGCCAAGGTCTTTTTCCCAAATCAGGTTTCCGGCCAGATCGTAACAATATACACCAACCATACCATAATAGGCGTAAACATATTTTCCATCGGTTACAGGTGTTTCACAGGCATAGGTACTTCCAACATGTTTGTTAATTCGAGGATTGCCTTCAAAAGAAACCTGTTTCCATAGTTCTTTCCCGGTTTTCGCATCAAGGCACGAGAGTTGCCAGCGATAAACAGCGGTTTCAAAACTTTTGTCTTCCTCCGCCAGTTGATCTCCCTGTTGCTCGGTTTCTTCTTTTGGCTCCGGCTTTTCAGCTTCCTTCACCAATACCGATGATGTGATAAAAATTTTATCGCCCAGTACAATTGGCGACGACCATCCCTCACCTTCCAAATTGGCTGTCCACCTGATGTTTAAACTATCATTCCACTCGCTTGGTAAATCCTTTGCCTGGATGACCATATTTGAGTTAGGACCAAATAATTGTGGCCACTCATTGGTAGAACAGGCCGACAGGATAAATAGTAATACAAATAAAGGAGACATACTCCTTAAAATTTTGAACATTTGTTTCATAAGGAACTGAATTACAGTTAATTTCGGTTGTTTTGTTTTTAAAAGTACTATTTTAATTGAACAATAAATACAACTTAAGAAGTATTAACACCCATTTAACAGGTAACAAATTTGAATCTTCTTTGCACATTCCTTCGAATAATAAAAAAAGCAGTAAAAAGACCTCAATCAAGATCAACTTACTGCTTCTTCAATTAATATTTTCAGCCTTGTTTTAAGCTCTAGTCATCGATGGTTTGAAACACCATCTGGCGGAATTTCCAACCGGTAACATCGTTAACCGGACCTTGTGTTTGTTTCATGATTATACCGATCACGTTTTCCTCAGGATCGGCAAAATACTGGGTATTAAAATAACCACCCCAATTGAAAGTTCCCTCACTTCCTAAACCACCTTTAATCTGACCTTTTTCTGTTACCAGCTCAAAGGCCAAACCAAATTTGGTATCCGAATCTCCGTGAATTTCTCCAATCTGATTCGATAAAATTACATCAACCGTTTTGCGGCTCAACAGGCGAACTCCGTTGTATTCTCCGCCGTTCAGGTACATTTGCAGAAAAATGGCATAGTCTTTTGCTGTGCTCGACAAACCGGCGCCTCCCGAGAAAAATGTTTTGGCTCCTTTTATCGGGTAGTCGGTATCGTAAAAAGTTACAGGGTATTTTTCCCAGCCGCCATTTACAGGATGTTGAACCTCAACCACACGATCGATATTTTTTGCAGGTTGGTAAAACCAGGTATCCTCCATTCCCAGCGGATCGAAAATATGTGTTTTCAGGTATTGATCAAACGGCATTCCCGAAACGATCTCGATGAAATAACCCAACACATCCAATCCTTCGCTGTAGGTAAACTGTGTTCCAGGTTCATGATGCAGCGGCATTTTAGCCAGCCTTTTCACACTCTCTTCAATGGTAATATTTTTGGTTGTGAACAGGTCGGTAACTCCGGCTTTTTTGTACAATAGCTGAAAACGCTCGTCTCCATCAATTGCACCATAACCAATGCCTGAAGTATGCGACAACAGGTTACGAATAGTAATTTCATTTTTTACAGGCACTCCTGTCCAGGTAGTATCGCTGTATCTGAAATTTGTAAGAACCTGCTGACCTTTAAACTCAGGAATATATTTTGAAATGGGATCATCCAACTGAAACTTACCTTCTTCCCACAGCATCATTACCGCTGTTGAAGTAATCGCTTTTGATTGTGATGCAATTCTAAAAATAGCATCTCGCTCCATTTTGTCGCCGGCTTCGTTGGCTACTCCGTAGGCTTTCCAATGCACGATTTTTCCGTTTCTTGCGACCAGCGACACAATTCCCGGAAGATTTCCTTTGGCAACTTCTTCTTCGCACATTTTATCGATGCGTGCCAATCGTTCAGAAGAAATGCCGGCACTTGCGGGTGCCATCTCCTCTAACTTATGCGATTTTTTGATTGAACTGGTCTGAGCATTGGTTACGCCCAAAACAAAAATACATAGCGAAAAAAGCAGTATTAACTTCTTCATTTGGTTTGATTTATACGTTTATGTTTTTGATTCCTTTCAACTCACCAAAACAAGCGTTTTGATTAAATTAAGCCCAAAGATAAAAATTAGATCAACCAAACGGAATAACTTATTGTAATAAAAACAAAAAGAAGCCGAAGCTTCTTTCTATAAATAATGATATATGGTAAAATTTTAAATCCCTCTTATATTCTATTTTATGTAGCCAACTTCGCGGTAATAGCGTTCGGCACCGGGATGCAAGGGAACGCCGAAATTACTCCAAACCGTGTTGGAATCGTAGGAATAAATCCGGATAAACCATTTTAATCCTCCCCGGTTTTTATCAATTGCTTTTGCAATGTCGTAAGCAGCCTGCTCGGGTGTATCGTCGCGGGCAAAAAATGCCTCACCCGATCGTCCCAATGTTTTGATTCTGCGGTTGAGTCCGCGAAGAAAACCATTCTGCACAACAACAGGTTCAGCGTCCACATTTTGTTCGGCAATTCTATCCAGACAATCTTTAGGAAGTTCCATAAAATGCAAATCGAATTTTTCACTCAGCGCAGTCCAGTACGACGATTCGATGTTATTACTCGGCGTAGCTAAAAAGCCGGCAATTATATCAAACTCGCCTTTTAACGCTTCGTCGTACGACACCCGTCTTTTGCCTCCCCAACCTTCAATTTCGTCCGAAGTAATTCCGTAATAATCCAGAATTGTCGCCATACTTCCGTCAGTATCAAAAATACGCACCGGCAGTCCTTCTTCACGAACCTGTTCCAGACTTTCTATTCCGCTCTCCTTTTTTGTAGCGATCAGAAAATAAAACGGATCTTCCACTTTGGCAATCAGTCGCAGATTTTTATACGGCCCGCCACCAAAAAAACTCTCTTTGTAAGCGTTGGCCAAAAAAGCACTCGACGTAATTCCAAAATCAACTTTTGCATTGATACGGTAAATAGTGCCGTCTTCTAAATTCGCCTCATCAAGTGGTGGCGGATAGCTGGCCTCGGAAACCAATCGCGGGCCATGCATACGGTTGCAGTTGCGACAAATAATTACCGAATATCCCATTGGCTCCATCGCCTGCTGAACAAAATCGGCCAGTTCGCCCCACGGACAACTGGCTTCACAAGCACCTGCAACTACGGGCCTTTTAACATCCCAACCGGTTTTTCCAACATCGATTGTTTCCTGTGCACTGATTTCGGAAAATCCGGGAAATAGAAAAAGTACGAGGATAAGTTTCAAGCAAACTCTTGGTGGCATAGCAGTTTATTTTTTGGTTCTTTTCAGGTTTTAAAGTGCAGTAATTTTATAGAGCAAAAGGAAACAAAGTTCCCTTCTGCTCTAATTTCTATCCTGTTATAATTTAGCTTTACAGTAATTGTCGTGCTTCTCGGTCGGGATCATTTTTCGCTTCGCAAACGTCGTTTAAAATCATTACCTCGCCATTTTCGGCCGAGAATTGTGGCCATTCAGGTAAGGTTTCGCAATTCGGATTACCGGTTTTCATAAATGACAGTAATGCATCCGACATTTTTTCGGAAAGCTTACGCGGACGGGCGCCGCCTCCGGTGTGCGTCAGCATTAAGTCAGTATTGTAAAACCAGAAACAGATATCGGAACAGTGGAAAGCCCGCATTCGTCCGTTAAACATTGGTGGTTCCCAACCAAACCAGGCCACATAAACTGGTGCCGGCTGATTGATTTTAGCGGTGGCTGTTTCAACCACACTTTTACGGTTACTTCCTGCCAAAGTGAGGATTTCAATGGGTTTAGCATCTGGAAAAACTTTTGCATAAGCATCATAAATTTCAGCGGCTTTATCTCCAAAACCGCCTCTGATACCGGCTCTGTCCTTCATCATTTCCTTGGCTCCCTCTTCAGTAATTGCTTCCAATTCAGGATTGGTGCGCGACATTCCCCACTCGTGGAAAGTTGTCGACAACATCATCGGCACATCGGATGAAATGCCGCCGGACTCAGAATAAAAAGTACCTTTTGGAATATTCACACCATCAGCAACCGGGGCAAAACCCATACGCATCAATCCGCTTCCGCCTTGCTCTTCACGCATTTTCTGACTGGCTTTGTTTGCAATTAAAATGTATTCTTTCCAGGGGATTTCCTGTAGTTTATCAATTTCTGAAGGTTTTAAACCTGCTTCGTTCAGCACATACTCGCCCAGTTTTTGTGCATAAGCCTGATCCATAGCCTGAGTTGTAGAACCGCTTAAAGGAACAGCTTTATGAACTAATCCTTTTGCAGCCGGCATGGCAGCCACTGTGCAAACTTTGGCACCGCCACCTGATTGCCCCATGATTGTAACATTATCAGGATCGCCACCAAAATTGGCAATATTCTCGTTCACCCACTCCAAGGCAGCAACCATATCGAGCGCTCCAACGTTGCCGGAATCTTTGTATTTTTCTCCACCAACACCCGACAGATCAGAAAAGCCGATCGGCCCCAAGCGGTGATTAATAGAAACAAATACCACATCTCCTTTGCGGCTCAGGTTCTCGCCCATATAACCGTCTTGCTCAATACCATTTCCATTGGTAAAACCGCCACCATGCAGCCAAACCAAAACCGGACGTTTATTGCTATCGATGGCAGGTGTCCATACATTCAACTTCAAACAATCTTCGCTTACATCGTCGTAATTCCAATGATCAACAAACGAAGAATAGGCATTAGCATAACGGCCATCCATTAACTGCGGAGCTGTATTTCCCCACCAAACTGCAGGCTTAATATCGCTCCATGGTTCAGGTTTTTGAGGTGGCATAAAGCGGTTTTTGCCACTGGTGTCGGCACCATAAGGAATGCCTCTGAACTGCGTAATTCCACGCAGGATAAATCCTTTCACTTTACCGTAAGCAGTATCTGCAATGGCAATATCGTCGCCAATAAAAAGTATTTGCTCGTCATCTTCAGCTGCTGCCGATTCTGCCGGAGCGGCACATGAAGCAAGAGGAAGTGTTGTAGCCAATCCAAATCCGGCTGCTCCGGCTCCCATCGTTTGAAAAAAGTCTCTTCGATTAGTTTTCATTGTTATAAGTTTTAAAGTTTAGTTTATTTGAATAATAAGGGCGCCATTTCTTTTAAACAAACACGCCACGTGTCCCAGGTGTGACCGCCAACTTTGTCGAAATAGGTGTATTCCATATTCAGTTCATCCAGCTCATTTAGCAACCTTTCAGCGTTATCATACGCCATGTCGGTTTCGCCACAACCCACCCAGTACAATTTGTAACCGGCCTCTTTTATTGGCGTTAATTCTGCTTTTGCATCGCGACCGGGAGTAAATCCCATACTCAAAACACCAATATAATCGAATAATTCGGGATTTCGGGCAGTGGTATAAAGCGTGTAAATTCCACCCATTGAAAGACCGACAAGTGCACGTCCTTCTTTTTTGGCAATTACACTATAATGCGATTCCACATAAGGAATGATATCTTCAACCAGGCTTTTGGTATATACGCCACCGGAATGAAATTCATCCGATTCCATATCCATGCTGAACAAGTCAGTTGAACCTTCAATTGGATCCAAAACATCCGGCGAAGCCAGTTGGTTAGGAGTTGCATTTGGCATAACCACAATCATAGGTTCTGCTTTGCCCTGGGCAATCAAATTATCCATAATTTGTGAAGCTCTGCCCAAAGAAGACCATGCATCCTCATCGCCGCCGCCACCGTGTTGCAGATACAATACCGGGTATTTTTTGTTGGTTTCACCATAGCCGTATGGGGTGTACACATACATTCGGCATTCGGCACCGTAGGCAGCAGAAGGATACCATACTTTCGACAGCGTTCCTTTGTGCTCTTTGGCTTCCAGAAATACATTACTTTTCTCGCCCGGCACAATCAGGTAATTGCTCATATTCCGCCCGTTGCGAATTACCTTCAGGTTATTCGGATCAAGCATCTGAATGCCATCAACAGAAACGGTATACGTGTAAAAATCGGGCACTACATCTTTGGCGGTATATTCCCAAACACCGTCTTCGCCTTCCTTCATTTCCACCGGCATTGTTCTCGGCATTCGTCCCATTGGTGTTTCAACCACCTGAACCGGTAAAAAAGCACCGTTCAGTTCCACTTTTATAGCTTTTGGGGCACGAATACGGATGGTAATATTATTGCCATCAATCTCCGGTGACACCAATCGTGGAGGTCCACCGAACTGAGCAAAAAGACTTGTTGTAAAAATCAGTGTGATTATTGTAAGAACTGTTTTTTTCATATTTCAATTTTTAAGATTTATCAATTTAGATTTAAGACATGGCCTCTCTGGCTTCCCTGTCCGGATCGTTTTTCACTTCGCAAACATCATTCAGAACCATTACTTCACCCTTTTCAGAGGTGTATTTCGGCCATTCGGGTAAACCGCCACCATTCGGGTCTCCGGTTTTCATAAATTGAATCAGTGATCCTGATAATTTTTCAGCAAGTGCACGCGGACGTTTTCCTCCTCCGGTGTGCGTGTACATCACATCGGTGTTATCGAACCAAAAACAAATATCGAGGCAGTGGAAAGCCCGCATCCGGTTGTTAAACAACGGTGGTTGCCATCCGAACCACGCCATATAAACAGGTGCTTTTTGTTTCACTTTCGAGTCGGCCAACGCAACATTTCCCTTTCGGCTTGCACTTACCAAGGCCCAAATTTCAACCGGGCGTTTATCTGGAAATGCTTTTGCATACGCCTTAACAACTTCCTCTGCTTTGTCGCCCAAACCGGCTTCAAAACCTGCCCGCACTTTTAGCTGTTCAATCACCTCTTCGAGCGTGATATTTTCCAGCTCCGGATTTGTTCTGCTTGGCGACATTTCTTCGGTAGTAGAACTGAAAATCATTGGGATATCTTCAATTAGCGGAGTAGCTTCCGGGAAATAAGGTTCTGCCGGAATAACATCAGTTCCTACCACAGGTACAAAGCCTCCCATACCAATTTCTTCACCGGTTTCCTGTGCGAATTTTGCAGCAGCACGATTAGCCAGCGCATAATATTCCTTCCAGGGCATTTCCTGCAGTTTGGTTATTTCGTTCTTTGTTAATCCTGCTTCTTTCAGAATGTATTCACCCACTTTTTCGGTGGTATCTTTTTCGCCCCACAAGCGAATGAAACCGCTTAAAACAACTGCTTTGTGGAATAAACCTTTTGCTTTTGGAGTTCCGGTAATGGCTTTAACTTTTCCGCCACCACCCGACTGTCCCATGATGGTTACATTGCCGGGGTCACCTCCAAAGTTTTCGATATTGTCACGTACCCATTCCAACGCAGCAACCAAATCGAGAATACCAACGTTACCAGAATCAGCAAATTTATCTCCGCCCACTCCGGCCAGATTTGAAAATCCCATCGGGCCTAATCTATGATTCAACGAAACAAATACGATATCGCCTTTTCGACTAATGTTCTCGCCATTGTAGCCATCTTGCTCAATACCGTTTCCGGCAGTAAAACCACCTCCATGAAACCAAACCAAAACAGGCCGTTTTTTCCCATCTGCAATTCCCGGTGTAAACACATTCAAACGCAGGCAGTCTTCGCTGATATCGTCGTAATTCCAGTGATCGACAAAGGCCGAATAGGAATTGGAATATTGCCCTTCGATATTTTGAGGGGTAGAATTTCCCCACCAAACTGCAGGAAAAACATCATCCCACGGCTCCGGCTTTTGCGGAGGCATAAAACGATTCTTCCCCGATGTTGGCGCACCGTATGGAATACCCAGAAAATAATTAATACCACGCAGAATGTATCCTTTAACTTTTCCGTACTCCGTATCGGCAAGTGCAATATCGTCGCCAACAAAAAGGACCTGCTCATCATTTTCAGCAGCTTGTTCTGAAGGAGTTGACATCGCTGTTTTTGGGAAAGATGAAGAGATGCCAATCCCGGCAGCTCCCGCTCCTAATGTCTGGAAAAAATTTCTTCGGTTCGTTTTCATATCCTGGTTTATTTTAGGTTTTAAAAATTTTGCAGTACTACGTTTATTGATCTGCTATCTATATGACGGAAAACGCTCTTCGACTGAAAGGATTTTGATAAATTTTGACTTCTATTAATTTACAAAATTCTTCAAAATCCGGGCTACTATAACTTTTAACCATCACCGCCCTGAAGGACGGTGTTAAGCATATTCCCTTTGCTTCAAAGTCGAACTAAACAACTATTTAAACAGCATCTGTGCGAAATTCCGTAGCGAATGCTTCCACACTTTCCACTCGTGTGTTCCTTCAAAAGTTTCGTAAGTCACTTTTAGGTTGTTTTCCTTAAAGGTATCAACTACTTTTTGAGTGTACTCAACGCGCGGATCCTGTTCTCCACACGACAAGTAGAATAAATCCAATTCTTTATTGAAATCTGCTGATTTTGTCAGAATACCCGGGTTTCGTTCTTCAGGGTCGAAATTCACACCGGGAATTCCTCCAAAAATTCCTGAGCTAAAAGAGCCTATCCAATCAAATTTATCCACATTTGCCAAACCGATATAATACGATTGTCCGCCTCCCATCGAAAGGCCTGCAATCGCCCGGTGTTTCGGGTCGGTATAAACTGAATATTCTTTTTCAATCAGCGGAAGCACATCGTTAAACAACTCATCGGCCATTATTTGCACACCTTCTTCACCATAAGCTCCGCCTTCGGTTTGCTTTTCTACGTTGCCATTGGTCATTACCACAACCATGGGCACAATTTTATTCTGTGCCAACAAATTATCCATAATATTGGCCGCATCGCCCACCACGTACCAGGCAGTTTCGTTATCGCCACCACCATGACGCAGATTTAACACCGGATACTTTTTATTCGGATTGTAGCCGGGAGGTGTGTACACATACAATTCCCTGTTTATGTCCTGCGCAGTAGAAAAATATTTATGAATGTGAATAGTGCCGTGTGGAACAGCCTGCAGTTCATAAAAACGAGCCGGATTTCCGGGCACAGTAAGCAAACTCCACGACGGCGCCTGGCCGATTTGCATTGCCGGGTTTGCAGGATCGAGCACTTTTAATCCGTCAACCGAAAAAGCGTAGGTATAACCTTCCGGTTCAAGCGGCCCAACAGTAACACTCCAAACGCCTTCAGCATCCTTTTCCATCGGGTAATTCTGCATCTGAATGTTCACCGAAACTTCCTTTGCATCGGGTGCTTTAATCGAAAAAGAAACGCTGCTATCATCGTTTACCACCGGTGATTTGATTCGCGGCCCGAATTGGGCAAAAACATTCAAAGTGATCAGCAGGATGAACCCCAAACTAAAAAATCGAAGCAAGTATTTTTTTATGGTCATTTTATTGGTTTTAAGTATTGTTAGTTCGTGAAAAACAAAAAAAGCACACCACGAATGATGTACTTTTTGTAGCCTTGTTTTACTTAAATAATACAGGAGCAAAACTATGAAGATCGTTCCGCCAAACCAGCCAACTGTGGCCGCCGGGCATTTCACTGAATTCATAATCAATCCCGTTTTTGTCGAATACCTTCAACATTTCTTTGCCGTTTGCATAAGCTATATCTTCCGGTCCTCCCTGAGTAAATTTCAGGAGTTTTACCGTTTTCTTTAAAGTTGGTGCAATTTCTTTCAGACGTTTGTCACCTGTTTCGTACATTTCCTTATTGTTGGCAAACCAACCCGAGCTCATCACGTTGATGTAAGCAAACAAATCGGGGTGTGCCATAAACGACTCCAACACTTCCAAACCTCCCATTGAAAGGCCGGCCAGCGCACGATGATCGGCATCGGTGTACACATTGTAATTCGATTCGATGTAAGGAATAATGTCGTTTACAAAATCTTTAACGAATAGGTTTACATCAATTCCTCCGTCGGGCATTACAACGATCATTTCCTTGCATTTTCCTTCAGCCAGCAGGTTGTCCATAATAATTCCTGCACGTCCAACTCCCGGCCATGCCAATTCGCTGTCGCCACCACCATGAATCAAATAGAATACCGGCAATTTATTGTTCTTGGCGTTGTAACCCGGAGGTGTCCAAACCTGCATGTTGCGCATTGTTCCGGTAGTTTCCGAGTAATACTGAATAGCAGAAACAGCACCGTGAGGAACATCTTTTCGTACTGCAAAAAACTCGTCCCCACCGTTTGGCAGCACATCAACTAGCGCCGATGTTTTATAGGCATCCGGAGCTTTTGGATCGTAAACTTTCACATTATCGACCACAAAATTGTAACGATAAGTTCCGGCCTTCACATTCGGAACGGTGATTGTCCAAACGCCATTTTCGGCTTTTTCACTTTTCAGGTCTGTCCCCCACGGAACAATATCGCCACCCAAAGTCACTTTTTCCGCGTCGGGAGCATAAATCTGAAATTGAACATCGCCATTTTCCAAAACTTTTGTGGATTGCAAATTATCATTTGGAGTTGGCGTACGATTAAATTGGGCCTGAACGGCCGAAGTAAAAAATACGGCTAAAAAGCCAAGCAGTACTATTGATTTTAAATTCTTCATTTCTATTTATGTAATTCGGTTTATTTAAAAAGACGCGGAGCGTAATCCGACAAATAGGTTCTCCAGTTGGCCCATGTATGACCGCCGCCAGTTTCGTTATACAGGTATTCAAAATTATTATCGTCCAGTTTTTTACGAAGAATTTGAACGCCGTCGTAAACAAAATCCTCAGTACCACAACCAATGTAGAAAAGCTTGTAATTCTTTTTCAAAGTCTCCAGATTTTTATCGTAAGCTGCAATTAACGGCTTCATAATTTCTTCCAGGTTAGGATCGTTTGGATGTAAACCCAGGCTGAACAGTCCCATATATTTAAACATTTCAGGGTTGTTTAACGAGGCGATCTGCGTGTGCAAACATCCCATCGACAAACCGGCAATGGCGCGATTCGAACTGTTTGCAATTACGCGGTAATGATCTTCCACGTAAGGAATTACATCATTTACCAAACTTTCAGGAAATTTTGCAGTAGCAATAATCAGCGGATTATCCGATGGAATAGGCTGCGTTTCGGTAATAGCCGCTTTTTGATTTGGATTTCCGTTGGTCATCACCACAATCATTGGTTTTGCTTTTCCTTCTGCAATCAGGTTGTCGAGAATATAATTTGCACGTCCTAACGAGCTCCATGCATCTTCGTCGCCACCACCACCGTGCAGCAGATATAAAACAGGATATTTTTCCTTGCTGTCTTCGTACCCCGGAGGTGTGTAAACATACATTCTGCGTGTGAGATCCAATGAAGGCGAATCGTACCAAACCTTGTTAATCGAACCGTGAGGAACATCGTTTACCTCAAACACTTCAGAGCCTTCTCCCGGGATAATCAACGTACTTGCATAACGTGTTCCGTCGCGCATCGCTTTTGGATTGCGTGGATCGAGGATACTTACTCCGTCGAGGATCAGGTTGTAATGATACATCGATGGTTCCAACACATCCGTTTTTGCCGACCACACGCCATCATCACCTTTTGTCATTTCGAGGTTTTGGCCAAATCCCATCCAGCTTCCGCTAACGGCAACCGACTGGGCATTTTCAGAATACAAGCGAAAAGTCACACTGTTATCTCCGTTAATCTCGGGAGAAACAACCTGCACACCGCGTCGTTGTTGAATTTCCTGGGCGTTAAGACTAAAGATATTTATCACAAAAATCAGTAAGACTGATAAAACGATTTGTTTATAATTCGGTTTCATGAGTTAAATTTTGAAAGTTTTTTATTTGAATAAACGGGGTGCATAATCTGATAAATAGGTTCTCCAGTTGGCCCAGGTATGTCCGCCGCCGGTTTCGTTATAAACGTATTCGAAGTTGTGCTCATCGAGCTTTTTCCGCAGTGTTTGTACACCTTCGTAGCAGAAATCTTCTGTTCCGCAACCTGTGTAAAACAGTTTGTTATCCATTGTTTCCAGATACTTGTCGTAACCCGGAATCAGGATTTCATTGGAAACGATCTCAAACTGATCGTTAAAGTGAATTCCCAGGCTGAAGCATCCAATGTATTCAAAGAATCCGGGATTGGTCATAGTGGTGATCTGCGTTTGCATCGATCCCATCGACAGACCTGCGATTGCACGATTTTCGCTGTTGGCAATTACTCGGAAATGTTTTTCTACGTAAGGAATTACATCATTCACCAAACTGTTGGGGAATTTTGTAACACGGTCAACAGTTTGTTCACGAGTTTCACCGCCACGAGCCGGGCCACGATCAACAACATTTGTATTTGTTGGCCACTCAGTTACCGACGATGTTTGAAGCTCGTTACCATTAGTCATTACAACCAGCATCGGTTTAGCTTTTCCTGCAGCAATCAGATTGTCGAGAATATTGTTGGCACGACCAAGCGACGACCAGGCTTCCTCATCGCCGCCACCACCGTGAAGCAGGTATAAAACAGGATATTTTTCTTTACTGTCTTCATAACCAGCAGGTGTGTAAACCAACATGCGGCGGTATAAACCGAGTGTTGGTGAATCGTACCAAACTTTATGAATGGTACCGTGCGGCACATCCTGAACTTCAAAAACATCCGATGCTTTTCCGGGAACGATCAAAGTACTGGCGTACCGTGTTCCGTCGCGCAATGCTTTCGGATTTCGTGGATCAAGAATGCTTACACCATCAAGCATAAAATTGTAGTGATACATGGACGGTTCCAAAGCCTTTGTTGTTGCCGACCAAACACCGTCGCTGCCTTTTTTCATTTCAAGGTTTTCGCCCATACCCAGCCAGCTTCCACTAACTGTTACCGAATGAGCGTCTTCAGCATAAAGCCGAAAAGTAACTGTATTGTCGCCTCCAATTTCCGGAGAAACAACCTGCACTCCCCTCCGCTGCTGTATTTCCTGCGCCTGAACAGCTGACATTAAGAAGACTCCCAAAGCCAGTACAAGCAGTTGTTTGATTGTAAAATTGTGTTTCATTCTAACTAATTTTCAATTTATTTTAGGTTTAAAATCTATTTCAGTGTTACAACTCCCGATGCTTTTAATTTTGATTTCTCAGCTTCGGGAATTTCCCAATTCTCATCAAAATATCCTTTGCTGATCACGTTATCGGGCGTGTCTTTAAACAGGATAAAATCGGGATATGCATCAAGAGAACTTCCTTTGCCGGAAGATAACCGCATGCCACCGGCCTGTTCGGCTTGTGCTGGTGGAGTCCACCAAGGCAAACCCGAATTCACCACTACATAATGTCCATTCATCGGGTAAATGAAAACCAAACCATACCCTTCCGCATCTTCGTTCAGCTGAACCGGCAGCCGGTCTTCGTATTTTTTTATGATACTGTTTGTTGCGGCAGTGCCAAATAGCACCAGGTTTGATGTTTCGTAATCGCTTTGGCGCACACCGTTGTCGGCAACCATTCTCGGAAAAATCATAATCCGTCCACCAAAAGCGCGCTGATATGCCCAGTCGGATGCATAAGTTGCCAGTGCCATTCTTGCCTGCTGCTCTTCCGGCGAAGGTTCTCCCTGCGTTCCGTACACATAAATATGGTTGTCGGTTAAAGCCTCAGCAAGTGGACCTTCCGCTCCTTTTTGTTTTGAAAATCGGTTTGGAGTGAATTTTTTATTTACCCACTCGCCGTCCTCCATCAAGAACGAAACGGCATCAGGAGATTTCATTGAAAATGTTTTTCCGTCTATAGTTACATTAACTTTTGAAGTTGCATCAAACTGTGGATGTCCTTCAAGATTTAGTGTAAATCCTAAAAGTTCTGAGGTGGTAACTTCGATTTCGTTTTTACCGGTGAATTTAGCAACAATGGAAGTCTGTACTCCCGGTGTAAGTTTGTCGACATTCACCCAGTATGATTTGTTGTATTTGAAAGTGCTGGTTGTAAAACGAACCTCTATAGGAAACAGATTTCGTTCGAACTGACCAAACCAATCAAATATAAATCCTTTGTCGTAAGCATATTCCCAGCTGTTATGGGCAATTCCAGGGTAAATTACATATTCAACATCAACATCGTTTTCTTTGAACATTTTATTCCAAGCATCCGAATTTGACATCAAGCCGTCGCGATCGCCAACAAACAGATGCACGGGAAAATTAAAGGCGTTCATAGCCAGTTTTTCGGTGCCTGCCGGAGGTGCCGGACAAACAGGTGCAATTGCAGCCCACATATCGGGATGATTTAATCCGACCCAAAGTGTTCCGCCGCCGCCCATCGACAAACCGGTGAGATACATGCGGTTTTCATCAATGCGGAATTTACTTTTCACATCGGCCAGCATATCAAAAACATCTTGCTCCGGAATTCCGACATAACCCGCTGTTCCCCGTGCAAATGGAGCGACAACAATATAATCTACCGACTTCAGTTCGGGGTAAAAACGTGTTACTTCTAAATCGTTTTGCGGCGGCACAAAACCGGGCGTTCCAAATTCAGGTCCCTGCAAATTTCCTTTACCAAAAACCCGGCGTAATCCCAAACGATGATTCGACAACGCACCGTGCAAAAATACCACAAGCGGGTATTCTTTGGTCTCATCAAAATTCTCAGGAATATAAAGTGCGTAAGGTTGATTGGACTCATCAACCGAAGAGAAAAAAGTCATATCCTGCGGCCCCGCTTTGTATCGCTGGCCATTTGTAATCTCCGGATTAAATACAATCAAAATTACGAACAGGAGGCTTAGAATAACGTTTACTTTTTTCATCTTTTTAAATTTTAAGGTTTTATAGGTTCAGTGTTAGTTCTCTTAAATATCTTCGTTATGAAAACAACTGGTTTTATCTCCAGTAGTCCTCCATCTAGTTCGTTTTAAAGAGTTTTGGAAGGAACTTGTAGTACAACAAATGTTTCCAGGTGATGAAATCGTGTGCGCCGTCACTACCCACATAAAATTCGTGCTCAATGTTTTTCTCTTCAAATGTTTGGTGCATTAGCGTTTGACGCGATTCCGGAGTCGTTTCATGGGTTCCGGCACCAACAAATAAGTAATCGATTTTGTCGTTGATTTTTGGATCATCGAGTACTCCCGGTTTTATAAGATCAAGTGACTCTGCAGCACTTAAAATTCCGATCGATCCAAAAATATCGAGGTTATTTAAACCGATGATTTGTGCATGGCGTCCGCCCATCGACAAACCGGAAATAGCCCGGTTATGTTTGTCGGCTTTTACGCTGTAATTGGCTTCCACCAGTGGAATTACTTCCTGCAGCATCTCGTCGTTAAATCTTGGAAAACTTATTTCGGTGTGCTTCGGATCCATGCGGTGCACCACCTGGTTATTCGGCATGGCAATGATCATTGGCACTGCAGTTCCGTCAGCGATCATATTGTCCATGATAAAATTCACGCGGCCGGTTAACATCCATGTTGAAGCTTCTTCTCCCGAGCCTCCGAATAAATACAGCACGGGGTATTTTTTCGATTTGTCGTAGCCCGGAGGCGTGTAAACATACATTTCGCGCTGTCCGTTGGTTACATCCGATTTATAAATATGACGTGTTATCGATCCGTGCGGAACATCTTTGGCATCGTACCAGGCCGGTCCGTCGCCATGAACAACCAAAACGCTGTAACCCGGCTGGTTGGCAAATCCAACGTAGGTGTTGGCCGGATCAACAATGCGAACGCCATCCACAACATAGTTGTATTTGTAAATTTCGGGCGTTACCGGCCCAACGGTAGCACTCCATAAACCGTCGGCTCCTTTGGTAAGTTTTATTGGATCGTTACTTTTCAAACCGCGCATTACGGTTCCTGAAACTGTTACTTCCTTTGCTTCAGGAGCTTTCAAACGGAAAGTGACCATGTGATCGTCAGAAACCTCGGGAGAAATTGTATTGGCCATAAACGGTGTCAGGCTACCGCCTGCTCGTTGTGGTGCCCAATCGAGGTTTATATGCGCCTGCTGGGCATTCAATTGAAATACACCAAGCAGGAGAAAAAATAAGATGAGATGTTTATTAAGCATTGTTGTCAAAATTCAGGTTATGTTTCAATAATTTGTTAAAGAAAATCAGCCACGACCGTGCTTCCCCGCAGAACGAGAAAGCCAGATCGTGGCATTCTTTTCATATTTGTCTTGAGAAGTCTTTCAAAGTTTATTATTTAAAAAGCTTTGGCGCAAAAGTATTCAGGTAAATCCGCCAGTTCGACCAGGTATGTCCACCCGGAGTTACAAAAAACGTATGCTCACAACCGGTATCGGTAAGCATTTTGTCGAGATTTTTTGCTGATTCAAAAAGGAAATCAGAGTCGCCACAAGCCAGGAAGTACAATTTGTAGCCTTCCTTGTTTAGTGCCGTAAATTGTTTTTTATAATTATTCATCATTTCTTCCTCATCAACTTCGCTGTTGCCAAAACGCATTCCACCAATTCCCATACTCAATGGGCAGATGTAATCGAAAAATCCGGGATACATCAACGAAGTGGCAATAGTGTGTCCGCCCCCCATTGAAAGACCAGCGATGGCACGCGATTTTGGTTTGGCATCAACGCGGTAAGTTTTTTCAATGAAAGGAACAATGTCTTCCACAATACTTTTTGGGTAATCGTTGCTCATCATTCCTGCGCCAGGACCGTTATTTTCTCTTGGTTTTTCATCAATCATCAACGTGCGTGCAGCATATTGAGTTGGGTTTCCGTTTGGCATTACACAAATCATCGGCTTAGCCAATCCTTTTTCAATCAGGTTGTCCAAAATCTGGCAGGCGCGTCCCATGGTACTCCATGCATCTTCGTCGCCACCGGCACCGTGTAACAGGTAAAGCACCGGATATTTGTCTTTGCTGTCGGCATAACCATAAGGAGTGTATACAAACAAACGACGGGTCATTCCCAATGTAGGCGATTCGTACCAAACCTGGTTAAGGTTACCGCGTTCGTTGGCTTCGAAGTAGTTTTCAGTCAATTCTCCCGGAACCAGCAACACACTCAGATAACGAGTACCGTCTCGTTGCATAAAAATATTGTTGGGATCGTTTACACTTACTCCGTCAACAATAAAACTGTAAGTATAAAGTTCCGGCTCGGGCAGCGGTACGGTTACCGACCACAATCCGTTTTCGCCTTTTACCATATCGATATTTCCCGGCATATCCATAGATCCAAACGGAGTTTCTCTTTTTACAGTTGGCGCAAAACCACCGGTAAGTTTAACATCCTCGGCATAAGGAGCCGAGTAGCGGAATGTAATTCCATCATCTTTGATTTCGGGCGAAACGATCTGTTCGCGGCCCATAAAGTTGCCTATTTCCTGGGCAAATGCACCTGCACAAAGCAGCAGGGCTATTAATGAGATTATATATTTTTTCATCTTTATTAATTGATTGATTTAGAAGTTTATTTAAATAGCAGCGGAGCAAAAGTATTCAGATAAATTCGCCAGTTTGCCCATGTATGACCGCCTTCGGTAACAAAAAATGTATGTTCCATTCCGTTGCGGGTAAGTGCTGCATCCAAATTAACACTGCTTTGGTAGGCAAGGAAATCGTCTTTTCCACAACCAACCCAGTACAATTTGTATCCGGCCTCTTTAATTTTCTGAAGTTGAGGATCGATCACTTCAGGTTCGCCTCTCATTCCTGAACTTAATGGAAGAATGTAGTCGAAAACTCCGGGGTAATTTACAGTAACTGAAGTTGTATGTCCACCACCCATTGAAAGACCGGAAACTGCTCTGGCCTCTGGCTTGGCAATTACGCGGTAATGACCTTCGATGTAAGGAACAATGTCTTTTACCAAACTATTGATATAATCATTGCGAGTTGCTTCGTTGCGGTAATCAAATGGCTTTTCCTCCAACATTTGTGTTCTTGCTGCCTGCTGACCAGGATTTCCGTTTGGCATAACACAGATCATTGGTTTTGCCAGCCCTTTTTCAATCAGGTTATCCAAAATCTGACGGGCACGTCCCATTGTGCTCCACGCATCTTCGTCGCCACCACCACCGTGCAACAAGTATAATACCGGGTAATCTTCGCCACTGGTTTCGTAACCGTACGGCGTGTAAACAAACATGCGGCGGTTGATACCCAATGTTGGTGAGTCGTACCAAACTTTCGAAAGGTTTCCGTGTTCGTTGGCCTCAAAATAATTCTCAGTCAATTCGCCCGGAACAAGTAATACACTTAAGTAGCGGGTACCGTCGCGCTGCATAAATACGTTAAGCGCATCATTCACAACCAAACCGTCTACAATAAAATTGTAGGTATACAATTCAGGCGATGGAGTCGGAACACTCACCGACCAAACGCCGGCAGTGTCTTTCATCATGTTAACAGACGAATTTCGGGCTTCCATCCACGAGCCATAAAGGCGCACCAATTTGGCATCGGGTGCTGAAATACGGAAAGTCACTGTCTCTTCTCCAAATTCAGGAGAGATTACGGGCGCACGTCCCATAAAATTTGCCAATTCCTGAGCGTTGGCGCCCAGTACTACGAGAAAGCAAAATAGTGCAAGGAAAAGTTTTTTCTTCATTTTTTTGTTTATTGGTTTACTTTAAGATTTAATACATATGAAGATCCGGGTATTGGCCGGATCTTCGATCTAACTAAACAGACCATAGCGTGTGTAACACACGGTCGGTTTTATAATTTTCGCCGAACAAGCCGGCATTTTTCATTCAGTAACAAGATTTTAAAGAACTAAAGCGCTTATCGAAATAACTGCGAACCAAATTCAACAAGGTTCATTCGCCAAAGGCTCCAAACATGGGCATAACCCGGTGTTTCAATATTTTCAAATTGAATATTTTTCTCGTCCAGCCAGTCTTTGAATTTGCGTTGCGGATCGATCAAAGGATCTTCGGTACCAATTGCCAGGTACATCAGTTTCATTTTTGAATTCACACCTGAATCCAAACCGGGGAAAACAATATTTTCCACTGCCTCCATATTCAAATCGTTAACTCCGGGAGCCGGCCGTACGTTTGGCCAAATAACAAAGGCACCGCTGAAAGAGCCGATGTAATCGAATTTATCTACATTCGTCAATCCCGCATAAGTTGCTTGTCCGCCTCCCATTGAAAGGCCTGCAATTGCTCGATTTTTTGAATCGGTATAAGTGCGGTAATTACCATCGATAAAAGGAATAATATCCTTCACCAGGCTTTCTTCAAATTTACCGGCATTTTCATCATAGCTCGCCATAAAATTTGTTTTGGGCGAAAGAATATTTTGTGCAGCACTTTGGTTGTAATTTCCGTTGGGCATAACCACGATCATTGGTTTGGTCAGTCCTTTTGCAATTATGTTGTCCATTATATTTTCTGCCGCTCCAACCGACGACCAGGCATCTTCATCGCCCCCCATACCGTGCAACAGATACAAAACCGGGTATTTTTCATTGCTGCCTTCGTAGCCGGCAGGAGTATACACAAACATGCGGCGCTTCATTCCCAACGTGGGTGAATCGTACCAAACTTTTGAAACCGTTCCGTGTGGCACATCCTGCACTTTATACAAGTTCGACTGATCACCCGGCAAAACAAAATAGTTGGTAAAACGACTTCCATCGCGGCAAACTTTTACATTGCTCGGATCGATTGCCGTTACACCATTCACCTGAAATGAATATTGGTAAAAATCCTGTTTCAATGGATCTGTAGTTATTGACCAGATGCCGTCTGCATCTTTGGTCATGCTCTCGCCTGCAAAAGGATTTGCCATCCAGTTGCCGACAAGTTTTACCGAGGTAGCTTCGGGTGCATTAATTTTAAAAGTAACTGTATTGTTTGGCAATATCTCCGGCGAAATAATTACCGGCCCGCGCTGAAACTGGGCACTGGCAATTACCGGAAACAGAGCAAAACAAATGAGTGATAATATCGAGAACTTCAGTTTTTTCATATCCACAGCTAACTCAATTATTTCTGGGCAACCGGCCAGTCAAAATCATTTTTTTCCATACGGAAAAAGCGGGCAGCGTTATTAAACAGAATATCACGTTTCTGATCATCAGATAAAAACTGTGAGTGCTCTATCACGCCCATCGAAGTTTCGATCATTCGTGGCCAGGTCATAAAATCGGTTCCGTACATAATTCGTTTACCAAATCCGGCCTGAACCAATCTTCTGATGTATTCTTTCACATCATCAAGCGGGTAACTCCAGATCATTCCCGAAATATCAACATAAACGTACGCGTTGGCTCCCATTAAAGCCAGCATGTTGTCGATCATCGGATAACCAGCATGCTGAACACAAACTTTCAGTTTTGGATGACGTGCTAGTAAATCTTCCAAAAGGAAAGGATCACCGAGTGATGCACGATAATTTGGATTGTTAATGTTGGTCATTCCGTTACCACCTGTTCCCATGTGAATTCCGGCAGGAATACCCAGCTCTTCAGCAACAGCAAAATAAGGATCGAGCGACATATCGCTTGGCGATTTTCCCTGGTATTGAGGTGCCACTTCCGACATGTATTTATAAAAGCCACTTTCCAGTGAATCGCGGAATTGCTCAACTGTCAGTTGTCCGGGACTGATTCCGGGGATGATCCGACCTTCAGGAACTTCGGCCATCCAGCTGCGGATAACTCCGGGATCGCCAAAACAAACCATTGTCATATTCATATCTTTAATACGGCCTGTAATTTCCATCTTCAACTCTTCGTCGCTGGTTGCAGGTGGAAGCGGATCCAAACAATCAGAATTGATAACATCTCCCATACCGAATTCTTCGTGCGGATCGGCGCCGGGCATATCGCTTAAAAACCACGGGCACAAGGGACCGGAACCGGGTCGAACCTTTGAAACGTGCACGTGCATATCGATAACAGGTTGACGGGTTACTTTTTCGGCACTTTGCCCAAATGCAATGGCACACGAGCCAAGCATTGTTGCGATTAATAAGAATAGGTTTTTCATTTTTTGTTTATTTTTTGGTTTTAGTTTATTTGAATTATAACTCTCTGTTTTTTAATTATCTCGGTAACAGTTACTGATAAAAGGCAGTGCGATGTACAATGCCGAATGCCAGTATTCCCAAGTGTGGCCGCCGTCGCGAACACGCAACTGGTAAGGGATTTGGCGTTTTTGCATCTCTGCAACATATTCCATATTCAATGGAAAAGTAAAATCATCGTCGCCACAATCGATAAACCATTTCAGCGATTTCATTTCATTAACCTTTTCCTCTGATGCATTGGCCAAATAGTTGATACAGTTGTTATTGTCTACCAGTTTTTGCAGCTTTTGCATCGTCTCATCATCCGGATTGATAAACGGCAAATCCATGGCGTACAAATAAGCACTCATGGCATAAGCAGCGCAAAATAACTCGGGATGATGCGAAGCGTAAACAACTGTACCTTGTCCACCCATTGAAAGGCCTGCAATAGCACGGTGTTTTTTATCGGCAATAACACGGTAGTTTGATTCGATGTACGGAATCATTTCCTCGAAAAAATAATCTTCGTAACGCCAATCCGGATTATTGAAATAATTCATGAAAGTTTTCCCTGCTTCAGGGCAAACAATGATCATTTCAACTGCTTCATCTGAGGCGATCAACTGGTTGGCAACAGCAGCAAGATTCCCCTGGGTTGGCCAGTCTTTATGACTTCCACCACCACCATGCAGTAAATACAAAATCGGATATGATTTATCGGTATTTTGTTCGTAACCGGCCGGTAAAAAGATGGAGTATTCACGGTCCTCATTAAGAATTTCGGACGGCATAGTAAGATATTCCACTCTCCCCGCTCCCGGCATTTGAGCCGCTAAACGCGAGCCAACCAAAATCAGCAATACAAGCGGAAACAGTTTTATCAGGTTCTTCATTCGTTTAAGTTTATACAACTGCAACAGCCGCTAATTAACCGACTGTTGCAACTGGATTGAGAAGTAATCGTTATTTAAAAAGCAATGGCAAATATTCCGACAGGTAGATCCGCCAGTTGCGCCAAATATGGCCACCGTCGGTTTCCATGTAGGTATACTCCATGCCAATACTGTCTAATTTTGCTCTGAATTCTTTATTTGCATCGTACAGAAAATCGGTTTTACCAATACCTGTCCAATACAATTTATAGCCGTTTTTCTTTTGTTGTTTCAAGGTTTCATCGATGTTACTGTACACCTTTCCGGTGGCATCTTCGCGTGGCAACAATGCTGCCGAGAACAGCCCTACATAATCGAATGTATTTGGGTAATACCTTGAAATATGCATCGAGTGAAATCCACCCATTGAAAGTCCGGCAATAGCACGGTCGGCTTTATCGGCTTTAACGCGGTAGTTGCTTTCCACAAATTTCAGAATATCCATAAAGTTGGCTTCAAAAGTTCCGTCCATGGTATTCGGAATCATAAATGCAGGCGTTACAAAGTTATCACGACCTTCGCCCGGTGCAGCATCCTGAATTACGTTTCCGTTTGGCATAACCACAATCATTGGCTTTACTTTTCCCTCTGCAATAAGGTTATCCAAAATACGGGTTGCTTTTCCGTGGGCAAACCATGCTTCCTCATCGCCACCGGCACCATGAAGCAAATAAAGCACAGGGTATTTTTCGGTTGAATTTTCGTAACCCGGAGGTGTATAAATTACCGCGCAACGATCCATATTCAATCCCGGCGAATCGTACCAGCGACGAGTTACACTTCCGTGCGGAACATCCTGTACCATGTACAAATCAGCTTTGCCGCCGCCAACAATAAAATAATTGGTGATTGAAGCTATATCTCGGATTACGTATGGATTACTTGGATCGGTAGTTGTAAAACCATCAATTACAAACGAATAATCGTACAATTCTGATTCTAACGGCTCGGAAGTAAATGACCACACGCCTTTTTCATCTTTTGTCATTTCCGCTTTTCCCGGAGCTTCCATTTCTCCCATCGGAGATTGCACTTTTTCTGTTGGAAGAAAATCGCCGGTTACCAATACTTTTTCGGCATTGGGAGCAAGTACGCGAAAAGTAACCGAGTTATCGGCATTAATTTCAGGTGAAACAATCGGTTGTCCTCCGAACAGGGCTTGTTGTGCATACGATGAAACACAGGTAAAAATAAACACCAGCACAAGCAAATTAAATCGTTTTTTCATGTTTTGTTTTTTAAAAAATTGGTCAATCAAGACATTTTTGTTTTTGGAATAGTTCTTTTGACTCAAAAATAGTCAATACGTTTAAATGACACATTGAAAAATATTCAAAAAAATCAGACTTTTTAATAACACAAAAATTTTGTTGTTTTTTGCACCAACACTTCGTCAATGTTTAACCGGAAACAAATAAATAGAACAGAAGCATTTACGTTTAAATGAGCTTTTGTTTAAGAAGGGAAAAAGGATTGATCCTTTTAATGCGACAAAACCATTTTCAGGATCAATCCTCTTTTCTATTATTAATACCCCGGATTCTGGGCTCCTTCCAGAGCTGTATTCACGGTCATTTCGTATTCAGGAATAGGTAATAATTCATTTTTACCTTGTTCGTAACCGGCTCCTTGCGGCTCGTAGTAACCACCAGAACCATTCGGCACCATTTTACCCTGATCTTTAAGCGCTTCATAGGCATCACCCCAGCGCTGAAGGTCCATGTATCTTACCATCTCAAAAGAAAACTCAAGTTTTCTTTCAGTTTTAATATCTTCAAATAAAGCGCTGCCACCCGATGAAACAGGATCAAGACTTACTCTTTCGCGCACCATATTTACATAAGATCTGGCTTTATCATCGTCAGCTCCACTTTTACGATTTTGTGCTTCTGCAGCCATTAAAAGTACATCAGCATAACGGATCATTCTTACGTTGGTACCAACATTCGAAAATTGTGACCAAGGATCAGCGCCACCACCTTCCGACATAAAACCGAGATATTTCATATCCAGGTAACCATCTGATCCGTAAGGAACAAATCCGGCAGGAGTTTCGTAAGATGCTCCCATAGCCGCCAATTCATCAGGACCTATTATTGTTGCTGCTAATCGAACATCATCACCTTCCTCAACAAACCAATCGTATGTTTCTTTATGCGGGTTGATAAATCCCCATGACAATGGAAACAGATCAAGCATAAAGAATGTAGGTGCAGGTAAATACTCCGGACGCGGACCATTCATCACAATCCAGCCACCCAGACCACTTTCTCCACCAAAAGCACCGGCAAACGGATCGGCATAACTTAAGGTGGAGGCATAATTCAGTTCAAAAACAGACTCAACGCCGTGCTCCGAATCCTTCCTTAATACCTTTGCATAATCAGGGAAAAGGCCATATTCGCCCGAACTGATAACCTGTTCGAATGTTGCGGCAGCTTTGTCAAAATCTTCTTTAAACAGGTAATGTTTACCCAACATGGCCTGAACAGATCCTTTACTCAACAACTGCTGGTATTGTGCAGGCATTGCACTTCTTACCGGTAATGCGGCAATTGCTTCGGTAAGATCGGCTTCAATTTGAGCATTAATTTCTGCCATTGGAGTGCGTGGCTGATTATATTCTTCAGGACTCAGTTGAGTTAAAACCAGCGGAACTTCTCCCCACAAATTGGTTAAATAAAAATATGCATAGGCCCTTAAAGCTTTGGCCATTGCTACAAACATTGCCTTTTCTTCTGTATCAACCGCCGAATTATTAATAACCAAATTCGATCGGTTTATACAATTGTACATCCATTCGTAATAGCCTCTAATTGCTGAAGTTGTTGGAGTATAGCGATATTCATTTAATTCTTCCAATGTTCCTCCATTATCACCACGAGCACCGCCTCCGGCATATGATTCGTCTGATAAGGCATTCAGCATATAAATATGGTTAAATCCCATTCCTCCTTGCCATTCATCAAAAACAGCCATAAGTGCTTCAAAAACCTGGTCATCGGTTTGGTAAAATGATTCTACTGTTTGTACTCCTCTTTGATCGTATTCCAGAAAATCTTCTGAACATCCAAAAGACAACAGAACAAGTACAATGAAGATCTTCGAAAATTTATATATCATAGTTTTCATTTGCATAAATTTTAGAATAATTAAAATGTAATATTTGCACCGAATAAATACGTTCTGGTGAATGGATACATTCCCCTGTCGATACCAAGACTATTTACGGTAGAAGCTCCAACTTCAGGGTCAACTCCCGGATAGTTTGTAAAAGTGTGTAGATTCTCAACAGATACATACAACCTTAAACTGTTAATAAACGCTTTACTAACAAGGTTTTTAGGCAGTGTATATCCGAGCTGTACTTGTTTTATTTTCAGGTAATTTCCTCCAAATACCATTAAATCGCTATGCCATGCATTCGATTCGGTTGCGGCACCCGGCATTGTTGCGTCGGTGTTACTTGGTGTCCAACGATCGTCGAAATAAACCTGAAGTTTATTAAAATTCAATCGGTCGGTTCGTACCATTCCCAACATTACGTCGTGTCCTGATGCTCCCTGCAAAAAGGCTTTAAAATCAAATCCTTTGTACGAGAAGTCAAGATTCAATCCATACATTAAAGTTGGAATACCACTTCCTATGTAGGTTTTATCTTCTGACGAAACTGTTTTAACAGTTTCTCCGTCTTTGTTGATGTATAACGGATTTCCTGTTTCCGAATCAATTCCGTTTGTTTTATATCCATAGAAATACCAAATCGGGTTACCAACATCAAAACGGGTAGCTGTTTCAAGGTTTATCGAAGCTCCTGTTAAATAAGGTTGGTTAGGGTTCATGTAAGTTACTTCGTTATGAAGCGTTGACAGGTTACCACTGATATTGTAATTAAAATCGCCTAAGTTGTTGCGGTAACTCAAATCGAATTCGAAACCACGGTTCTCAACATTACCTGCATTAACTGTTGTTGCAGCATTCCCGGCAATAAGCGGAGGCGTTCCGGTTGTTAAAAGGTCTTTGGTCTTTTTTATGTAATAGTCGGCAGAAAAAGAAATACGATCCTGTGCAGCACGTATTTCCAAACCAATATCGGTTTGCTCACTGGTTTCCCATTGCAGGCTGGCGTTGCTAAGGTTTGCCGGAGCGGTTCCGGTTCCCATGCTGGTAGATTCAGTACTCACCCAATATGGATAAGATCCTGTTGTTGAAAGAGGTGCACCATATTGATAACTTCCAAGGTTTGATAAACTACCGTTTTGTCCCCAGCTACCACGCAGTTTTACAAAAGTTATTGGAGTTCCTTCCGGAAAGAAATTTTCTCGGGAGATTACCCATCCGGCAGAAAATGCAGGGAAAACACCCCAGCGGGTATCTATTGGAAGAATATCAGATCCTGCTCCGTCGCGGCGCAAACTGGCCTGGAATAAATATTTGTCATCGTATTCGTAATTAACACGACCAAAGTACGATACTTTACGGGTAAGTGTTCTTGAACTGCTTACATCGTCAGTTGGATCGGCTGCCAAAAATTCAAGATCATCATATAACGGACTGTCTTGAGTTAGCGGACTACCACTGGCACTTAAATTATTTAACCGGTTCTGATCGGATGACATACCTGCCAGAACGGTCATGTTATGCTTGTCGATTCTTTTGTTATAAATCGCAAAGTTTTCCCACTGCCAGTAAGTTGTCATCATTGTAGCTTCGCTTACGCTCGATATCAAATTATTGGTTTGTGCATCGTAGTAATAAACCGGGCTGTAATTATGAGTTCGTATCCCGGTAACATTTCCACCAAATCTACTGGTAATGTTTAAACCGTCAATGGGCGAAAACTCAACAAAAACGTTTCCGAAAAGATTGTTACGTTCAGTTAAAGGATAAGTTGCATCTCTTGTAACAAACGGGTTTGCGGTACTGGTAACATACTGAGATACACCGTAAATATTTCCGTCAGGATCTTTTAAGAATTTGTATCCGTTATCAATATTTTCCTGTACAATTGGTGGATATTCACTTTCGCTTTGATAGGCAACCGGGGTTAACGGATCGAGCATTAATGCACTGGTAATAACCGAAGTGTATTCGCTGTTTTCTGCAACCGATTTTAGACTTGTTTTTGAGAATGTTACGTTGTGTCCAACTTTTACCCATTCATTAATTTTATAATCAGAGTTGAAAGTAAAAGTGTAACGTTTAAAATTATCCTTGTCTCCAACAACAACTCCATCCTGATCGAGATACGAAGCCGAAAGCATAAACGAACCTCTTTCGCTACCACCGGTAAACGATAAATAATGTTTTTCGGTTGGTGATGGTTCAAAAATTTCATCCTGCCAATCGGTATCATACGGATCGTTTAATGCCGATTCTGGTAATGTACCTGCTTCTGTCATATAGGTTTTGTAGTCAGCGGCATTTAACACATCAACTTTACGAGCCTGTGTTTGAATGCTGTGCTGAAATTCGTACATTATTCGACCTCTTCCTGCACGTCCGGTTTTTGTTGTTACCAGAACAACACCGTTGGCACCTTCGGCACCATATATCGCAGCTGAAGCTGCATCTTTTAACACTTCAATATTTTCAATATCATTTGGATCAATCGAGCTCAGATCCGGAACTTTTGTACCGTTAACAATGTAAATAGGTTCTGACGAACGGTTAGAGCCATATCCCCTAATCCTAATATTCATTGCAGCACCAGGCGCGCCCGAGTTTTGGATAACCTGAACTCCTGATGTTCTTCCCTGCAACGCCTGTTCTGCCCTTGCAATGGATTGATTTTGCAGATCTTCGGTTTTAACACTTGAGATCGATCCCGTTACAACGCTCTTCTTCTGAACGCCATAACCAACGGCTACAACCTCCTCAATACCTACAACATCACTTTCCAAAACCACATTAATTTCCGTTTGGTTGCCAATAGGAACTTCCTGCATCTTCATTCCCACAAACGAAAATTGCAAAATCGCAGCATCTTCGTCTACTTCAAGCGTATAATTACCGTCGATATCAGTTATGATACCAACGGTAGTACCCTTTACCACTACCGATACGCCTGGTAATCCTTCACCGTTTTCGTCGGTTACATTACCCTTAATGGTCTTTTTTTGTGGAACAGGCTCATCAAGAATATCCGGTTCTACTTTTGTTGAATCGGCCGGAACGATAACGATGACTTTATCGCGAACTTCGTAAGTCATATTTGTTCCTTCCAAACACTCATTAAGGATTCCTTCGACTGTTGTTTCTGTAAAACTGCAATTAATGTTTCCCAGCTTTTCAATATCGTCGACATTGTATACGAAAGTAAATTCGCTTTGCTCCTTTATGTCTTTGAAAAGATCCTGCAGTGTGCCATTTTCAATATTCACATTTAAACGAGTAGTCTGCGAATACGAACTAGCTGTTGCCTGAAGAATAATGCAGCAAATTAACACCAAGGTTAGTCGCATAATCAGCAATAATTTTCGAAACTTTTCGCGGTACCGAAAAATTTCAGTTACGTTACTTTTTTTCATAAGTTTACACAGTTTTAGTTTATTAAATTTATTTCTGCAGCAACAGAAATATGTAACTATTACAAAACGGGAGATATTGGCGTATTTCCCGTTTTAGTTTTTAAAGTTTACAATCGTAATGGTTTCATCGGTTAGTTCAAATTTTACTTTTTTAGTTAGTTCTATAATTTTTGTTATTTCGTTTATTTCGTCGTAACGTTTTACATCAACCGAAAAGCGTAACTCTTCCAGCGCCGGGTTGGCAAATTCCACATCAATGTTATACCACCGTGCAACATCTGTAAAAATCTCTTTTAAGGTGTTGTCTTCGAACAAAATACGTCCTTCTTTCCAGGCAATGTACTGGTTAACATCAACCTGCCGCACTGCCGAATTTCCTTCTTCGGTAATAAATTGCTGGCTGGGTTTTAATAAAAAGGTCTGATCGGTTGTGGTACTTGTAACATTTACTTTTCCGCGTACCAAAGTTGTAGTTGCAGTTTCTTCGTTGCGGTAGCCCCGAATGTTGAAAGCTGTTCCCAACACCTGAACAGTCATATCGGCAGTGGTTACAATAAAAGGTACTTCCTCGTTGTGTGCCACATCAAAAAATGCTTCGCCTTCGATAAATACCTCGCGTTTATTTTCGGCAAAAACTACCGGGTATTTTATGGTTGTTTCGGAATTTAGCCAAACATTGGTTCCGTCGGACAAAGTGAGTTGATACTCGCCACCACGCGGAATTTCAATGGTATTATATTTTAGCTGGCGTTGTTTAACGCGCTTTTTATTCGGTTGGTAAACAACCTTATTTGTATCGGATGAAATGGTTGTTCCGTCCGACTCTGTAAATTCTGTTCTTTTGTTTTCAAGGTTTACAACAGTTCCGTCGGCCAATTTTAAAATGGCTTTGCTTGTTCCGGGATTAATGGCCAGCTGCTGTAAAGGCTCTTCATCGATGGCAACAAACTGCTGATGCGCAAAATAGTATACACCAAAAAGCAAAACTGCAGCGGCAGCAACTCGTACCAAAATATGGTTTAATTTCCGGGTTTTGGTTTGGTTAATTTTGTTCTGAAATCCGATAAACGCCTTTTCGGTATTATAGCTTCCGAGGTCTTTTAAACTTTGTGAGAGATTTTCGCCGTATTTGAGTTTTTCGTATAATAAATAATTGCGGGAATCCTGTCTGAACCATTCCTCCAACTGCTGCTGTTCTTTTTCAGTTAGCGGTCGTTCTTTTTCGGCAAGAATAATTTCGGCAATAGTATGTCCTTGCAAGAATTCGTTCATCCTCAACTTAATTAGATTAGTGTAGTTAGTAACTTGCTATTTTGGCAAGCTGTTAATTGTATAACACCAAACCCTAATTAAGCGGGTGACACCAACATCAATTTTTTTCGGAATTTAAAAAAACAAGGTGTAAAAAGCAGGGCGCAAACTGTCGCGAAGGGTGCGGTACGACTTAAGTTTTAAAGTTTTTACCGTATTTATTGAAACACCGATAACTTTTGCAATTTCTGAATTAGTGAGACCTTCCATACTCATTAAAATAATATTTCGGCGTTCGGGCGAAAGTGCTTTTATGGCCATGTAAACCTGCCGGTGCACTTCTTCTTCCACCATAATTTGCTGAATTGACGGATCGCCATTGGCAACATTCAGTTGTTTTAATTCAGGATTTTCGGATTTATTGTCAAACTTATTATTTCGAAGTGCATTTAAGCTGGCATTTTTTGCCGATAAATACAGATAGGCAACCAACGATCGTTTGGAATAAAACTTTACATCGCTTTTCCACATTCGAACAAATAGTTCCTGAATCAAATCTTCAGATTCCGATATGTTTTTTGTAATTCGATAAGAGAAGCGGCATAAAGAAGGGAAGAAAGAATCGTATAAATATTTGTAGCCGTCTTTCTTTTTGAGGTTCACCAATTCCAGTACATGATCGTCCGTTACGTTCATATTCAGTTTAGATAGATGAGTAGTTCATTACAAATATAAAATTTTTATGTTATCACGACACATTGAAAGTGATTATTATCAGTTTTTCTTTTTTGCCCGAATAGAATCAAGAATTGTCCTTCAATTTTTTGATGAACTATCGTAAAAAATAAAAATGTTACTGTTTTGTTGCCATCTGTCAAAACACCTTAATTAAAATACTGATAATAAACTCGTTGATAAATTCCTTCTAAAATCGATGCTAAATCGCCACCACTTTTATGAAACAAACAAAACACCTCTTTTTAACATTCGAACAATTCCTTTAACAAGTCATATCGTCTTCCGATACATTTTTTAACGGCCCTTGCAATTATTGACATAATTTTACATTCAGATTAGTAAGACAAGAAAAAATGATCGACTAATGAATCGAAACACAGATTGAATTTAGCCGCAGATCATTTCTAGAAACAGAAGATCTTACCTCGTTCACGACTAAAAAATAGTTTAGTTAGATATAAGTTAGTTAGTTAGTTAGTTAGTTAGATGTTTTCTACAGATTTAAGTCACTTCGGGCAGGCTACACTGGCCTGCCCGGAGCTTAAATCACCTTCGCTAATTTTATTTTTTTCGCATACCTCGATTTCAATCTTCACTTTTGAATCCCAAATAAAACTGTTCAAGTACATGTCCAACCTCATCATTTATTCACCAGCATTGTAAATCAGTTAAAAACATTACTCACTTCCACCCTATTAAAACACTTGAAGAACAACATTAAAATCACAAATCATAACACCCTACATAACAACATATTAAAGCCATTTTTACAACCACCCATTTACAAACCCAACAGCTATTTTTAACATTCCGCACAGTAGCTATGTACAAATTGAACACACAACCAAAACATTTTTGCAGGCTTTACTTTTTCTTCCAATCTACTTTTACGCTGAACTAAATTTTAATCGGCACGACGATGAAAGTCTGAAATGCTGATCGCGATCAATAAACTTTAATAAATTAAATCTAGACGTATGAACAAGACATGCAGTTACTGGAGTTTTACAGTGAACTCCGTGGCGAAATCAGCAAAAGTACTGCTCAGTACAAGCTTGTTGGTTTTAGCTATTTTATTTGCAAATCAAGCGCTGGCCCAATCCAATGAGAAACAAATCTCAGGGACAGTGACCGAAGCTGAATCCGGCGAAACTCTTCCCGGTGTTTCAATTGTTGTACAGGGAACTACTAACGGAGCGGTTACTTCAATCGACGGAACTTTTAATCTGACAGTTAAAGAAGACGATGTCCTGCAAGTATCATTTGTAGGATTTGTTCCTCAGCAAATTCCGGTTGCCGGAAAAACCAATTTCACCATTGCTTTAGAAGCCGACGTTGTTGGTTTGGAAGAAGTTGTTGTGGTTGGCTACGGTGTACAGAAAAAGAAATTATTGACCGGTGCTACCGTTCAGGTAAACGGTGAAGATCTTCAGAAAAGGAATACCACCAGTGCTTTGCAAGCCTTGCAGGGACAAACTCCGGGGGTACAAATTACCTCTACTTCGGGCCAACCGGGTGCGGGTTTAAAAGTTACCATTCGTGGTTTGGGTACCATTGGTAATTCAGGACCTCTTTATGTAGTTGACGGTGTTCAAACCGGAGACATTTCGTATTTGAACAACGCCGACATCGAAAGTATCGACGTATTAAAAGATGCAGCCTCGGCAGCTATTTACGGTTCGCAGGCAGCGAACGGTGTTGTACTTATTACTACCAAATCGGGATCGAAAGGAAAAGCACAAATTTCGTTCGATGCTTATTATGGAGTTCAAAATCCTGCTCGTAAAGTTGATCTGCTGAATTCGCAGGAATATGCAGTAATCATGAACGAAACCGCCATTAACTCGGGTAAAGTTCCCTATTTCACTGCCGACGAGGTTGCTGCAATGGGCGAAGGTACCGACTGGATGGATGAAATGTTTTACGAAAACGCAGTTACACAAAACTACAACCTTGGTTTAAACGGTGGAAATGATAATTCGACTTACTCTGTTTCAATGTCGTACACTGAACAGGAAGGAATTGTAGGCGGACCTGATGTTTCGGATTACGAACGTTATAATTTACGTATCAATTCAGAACATAAATTGTACGAAGGTTTTCTGAAAGTTGGTCAGCACCTTACCATGAGTTATGTTGAAAGCAACGGAATTGGCGTTGGAAACCAGTACAACAACACATTGCGCGGCGCATTTGGCGTTAGTCCTTTCCTACCAATGTACGACGACGATAGCAACTACCTTAACAATACCGAAGGTGCCAATGTAATGTATAACGGAGAAGTATGGGAACCATGGGCGATTGGCGAAAGCAACCCTTATGCAGGAATGATGCTGAATAACCAAAGCAAAAACAATAACCAGAAAGTTTTTGGTGATATCTATTTCGAATTTCAGCCACTGAAAAACCTGAAATATAAAACCACATTAGGTTTTGATTACTACGTAAGTGAAGGTCGTTCTTACCGACCAATTTATGAACTATCTGTTTACGCATTCCGCTTGCACGATGGCGCCAGCCAAAGCATGAGCAAAGGATTAGCTTTAACCTGGGATAACATTTTAACTTACGACTACAGTGTTAACGATCATTCATTCTCGGCAATGGTTGGTACATCAGCTTACCGCAACCGCGGTTCGTGGGTAAATGCCAGTAACTCCGACCTGATTATTTCAGACCTTGATCATGCTTATATCGACAATACCACCAATACCGACCTTACTTTATTAGGTTACGGTGGCGGGCCATTCGACGAATCAATGCTACTCTCGTATTTTGGCCGTTTAAGTTATAACTACCAGGAGAAATATCTTTTTAACGCTACATTCCGTCGCGATGGTTCTTCGAAATTCGAAGAAAGCAACCGCTGGGGTAACTTCCCTTCGGTATCGTTAGGCTGGGTAATGTCGAACGAAGATTTTATGGAATCAACCAGCAATGTGCTCGATTTCTTTAAACTACGTGCCAGCTGGGGACAGGTGGGTAACCAAAGTATTGGTGCATGGCAATATTTGGCACCTATCACCACTTCGAATACCAACTATTACTTTGGTACGGCCGATTTCGATGCCGCCGGAAATACTCCGGGAGCTTATCCAAGTCGATTGGCCAACCCAAGCTTAATCTGGGAAACATCGGAACAAACCAACCTTGGTTTCGATGCCCGAATGATCGACAGCAAACTGGGTATTAATTTCGACTGGTACAACAAAAGCACAAAAGACTGGTTGCTTGAAGCTCCAATTTTGGCTACGGCAGGTGCCAACGCTCCATACATTAACGGTGGTACCGTAAAAAATACCGGTGTTGAACTGGCGCTGTCGTGGAACAGCAACATCGGCGATTTCAGATACTACGTAAGCGGTAACGTTGCTTATAACAAAAATGAGGTGACCGAAGTACCAACTTCCGACGGAATCGTGCACGGTTTAACAAATATGTTATACGATAACTCGCTCGAATTCTACCACCGTGCCGAAACCGGTTATCCTATCGGATATTTCTGGGGATGGGAAACCGATGGTATTTTCCAGAATATTGAAGAAGTAAGCTCGAACACCAGTTCAAGCGGAGCAGTTATTCAACCTTCGGCACAACCGGGCGACCTGCGTTATATCGACCAGAACGGCGACGGTACTATTAATGATGCTGATAAAGTAATGATCGGTGATCCAAATCCGGATTACACTTTTGGTTTTAATTTAGGCTTCGATTATAAAGAATTCGATTTCTCATTGTCGGCCAACGGTGTTGCCGGTAACCAACTGGTTCAGTCGTACCGCAACCACACCAATGCCAAAAGCAATTATACCACCGAAATTCTGAATCGTTGGCACGGAGAAGGAACATCAACTACAATTCCTCGTGTAACAGAAACCAACATTAACTACCTGTTCTCTGATATTTTTATCAAAGACGGCGACTTTTTGCGTATCAGTAACATCACAATGGGGTACGATTTCTCAAAACTGATCAATAGCAATTACCTGAGCCAGTTCAGGGTTTACGGTTCTGTTCAAAACGCTTTTACTTTTACCAAGTACAACGGAATGGACCCGGAAATTGGTTACGGAGTTGAAAACGGTTCGGCAGGTGTCGACCTTGGGTATTACCCACGTCCGAGAACCTTCCTTGTTGGAGTAAACGTAAAATTTTAAAAACGGAGGGAAAGAATTATGAATAAACTTAAAATATATATAGCGGCTTTTGCAGCCATTTTACTGGCTTCGTGCTCTGAAAGCTTTTTAGATAGCGAACCAATTACTTCGCTTACTGATGCGAACTTTTATAAAACCAAAGCCGATGCCGATATGGCGCTGGTAGGTTGTTACGATGGTGTTCAAGTTATTTACGCCAACGGTGTAGCCTTCCCGGTTGTTTCGGAGGTGTTGTCTGACAACTGTTTTGGAGGTACCGGTTATGTTGACAGCTACAATTACCAGTTGCTCGATGAATTTGATATTGCCCGTTCTCCCGGCGATGTTGACTTGTTTAACGATACATGGAAAGCTTACTACAAAGCAATTTACCGTACCAATGTTCTGATTCAGAAAATGGATCAGATTGAATGGGACGGTGACGAAGCTGCCCGTAATGCCGTAGAATCTGAAGCCAGATTCCTGAGAGCTTATTCTTATTTCGATATGGTTCGTTTGTTCGAGCGTATTCCGCTTTTAACCGAGCCTTCGAACGAAAATATTCCGCAGTCTGATCCTGCAGCAACTTACCAGGTAATTGCCGAAGATTTACAGTTTGCTGCCGCCAATGGTGCTGAAACTGTTAGTCCGGGCCGCGTGAACAAATGGGCTGCAAAAGCCATGTTAGCGCGTGTTTACCTGTTTTACACCGGTTTTTACGGAACCGATCTTCCGGGAGTAACAAAAGCCGAAGTACTTCAGGGATTGGAAGATGTTATTGCCAGCGGAAATTATTCATTGATCGAAGAATTCAAAAATCTTTGGCCGGCGGCTTCTACAACGGTTAACGAAGCGGGCGACGATTTGGTAACTACTTACGCCGGAAAAGACAACGCTGAAACTGTATTTTCAGTGAAATACAACATCACTTCCGATTATAACGGAAACACCGACGGTAACCACTGGATGGTGATGTACGGATTACGCACGCAGTCGTTCTCTCCTTACGGACAAGGCTGGGGTGCCGGTACTGTGCTTCCTGCATTGTACAATACTTATCAGGAAACTGATGCGCGTAAAACGGCATCGATTATTGCAGTTGCCGAAGAAGGATTGGATTTCGATAATTCGGACCAACGCGAATACACCGGATATGCGATTAAAAAGTATACACCAATGTCGTATCCTGACGGACGCTCGATTCCTGAGGCCAACGGTGCTTCAAACTTTATGATCGGTCAATTCCAGGATTACGTAGTAATGCGTTATGCCGATGTACTATTAATGGCTGCTGAGCTGGGAAGCACAAATGCTCAAACTTATTTCGACCAGGTTCGTGAACGTGCCGGATTAGGCAGCATTGCGGTATCAGAAGCAAATATTTTGAAAGAACGTCGTCTCGAATTTGCCTTTGAAGGAATTCGCTACTGGGATCTTTTACGTCAGGGACTCGACGCTGCCGGCGATGCGCTTGCAGTAAATACCCGAGTATTAGACGGTGGTGCTGAAATGACAAAAGTTATTTCGAAACAAAACTTCACTGACACAAGAGGATTCCAAATGATTCCACAAAGTCAGATTAGTTTATCGGATGGTGTATTAACTCAAAATCCAGGTTGGAACTTTTAAAAACTAAACAGATGAGAACAAAAAAATTCAATCTATATACAGCTCTTTTAGGATTGATTCTGGCTTTTACCGCCTGTCAACCTGAAGATTACTCGATGGGTGATATTCTAACAAAAGATCAGCTGAATTTCAGCATCACCCAAAATCCGGATGATCCAAACATGATCATTCTCGAAAGTCTTACACCCGGTGTTACACCGCTTTGGCAAACACCAATGGGACGCTCTACTTCGTTAAAAGATACAGTAAAACTGCCTTTCGAGGGCAACTATAAATTTGTTTACGGTGTTGAAAGCCCGGGCGGTTATGTTCAGGCCGATACATTCAATTTAACATTGACTACCATGAACCTGAATTACGTAAACGACCCGCTTTGGGAAATGCTTTCAGGTGGTGTTGGTAATTCAAAAACATGGTTACTCGACCTCGACGAGAACGGAGTTAGCAAATATTTTGCAGGCCCGCTATATTTTTACGGAACCGAAAACGGCTGGTTAGCCGGTGGCGACGCAGGTTGTTACGGTGCCGACTGCTGGAACTGGAATCCTGACTGGCCGGGCAACTCGTGGTTAATGGGCCAGGGCGATTACGGAACCATGACTTTCGACCTGATTGGCGGAGCTAACGTTTCGGCTGATCACCTGATGATTTCATCAAGAGGATCGGAACAAGGAACTTACTTCCTGGATGCTGATGCAAAAACACTGAGCATGACCGATGCCGCTCCGTTACACGACGAAGGCCGCGACGGACAGGTTGTAAACTGGGGCGCTCTGAAAGTGATGTCGCTTACTGAAAATACAATGCAGCTGGCCGCACTTCGCGATGAAGCATTATCTGGCGAAGGACCATGTTTGTTGGTTTACAACTACATCAGCCAGGAATATGCCGACAGTTGGGTACCTGAAGTAACTGAAGATCCGGAACCAACATTACCTGACGGATGGCAAGACGATATTTCGCAAACGGTAAACACAAATATTGTTTGGAAACTTTCAGAAAGTAATCCACTCGATTGGGCAAACCTCGACGGTTCGATGATGAACGGCTGGCAAGCTCCTGAAGATTACCCTGATTGGCTGGGAACTCCTGATCCTGCTGTTTACGGCGACTTCTCGATGACAATGAACTCGGCCGACAACTCAGTAGTTTTTGTAACGCCTGACGGAACTGAAACTGCCGGAACGTATTCATTAGATGAAAAAGGTATTTACTCGTTTGATGTAGCTGTACCATCATTTACAGTTATAAGCTGGGCTAGTTTTTATGCAGATGCCAACAACCAGTTGCGAATTCTTCAAATCGAGAAGGATGCAACAGGTGCAGTTACCGGCATGTGGGTTGGAGCAATTGACGCTTCAAATCCTCAGTATTCGGCTTTCCACCTTGTACCTTCATCGGGAAATGACGGTGGTGGCGAAGAGCCTGAAGGAACCGAGGTTGCATTCGATAACAGCAAGCTGGTAATTGGCGATTTGGAAGGCAATGGTAACCTGCGATTGGAATTATTCAACGAGTATGGAAGCACAAAAGCTGATCCACCACTCGATGCTGCTTCAATAGTTTTCGACAACCGCATGGAAATTACCTTCACCATATCAGGAGTTAGTTTTATTGACGGTGCTGCCGGAAGTTATCCTACCAGCATGATTCTTTCCGATCCGAATTGGAGCGGTTACTGGGGAGGCGGTGCCGGTGAAGTACAGGTGAACGGCGACGGAACCTACACTGTTTACTGTGATGCTCCTAATTTTAACACTGCCTTTGTTTTTGTAATCGATATACAAGGCATGGCCGCAGATATAAGTGATATGGACGCGGTTTCGGTAACAATCGATAAAATGACAATGTACTAACAACAATTAACCTGCGGAGTGTAGAAGCTCCGCAGGTTTTATTAATTTTTAGAATAAAAACCACTATCTATTATTATCAGCATGAAGCTAACTGTTCGATTATTACTCTTACTTTTTATCGTTGCACTCGGATCGTGTGGCGATGATGACAGCCCCGTAAACCCTCCCGATGATTTCACTCCTGAATTGTCGGCAACTCCTTTGAGTTTGAACTTTGATCAGAACGGTGGCACCGAAACGATTTCCATCACGTCGAATACCACATGGAATATAAGTAGCAATGCATCGTGGTGTACTTCGGCCCTGCAAACCAGCAAAAACAACGCTACAATTAATATCAGTGCCGAAGCCAATACCGTTGAGGAAGAAAGAACGGCCACAATTAGCATCTCTGCTGAAGATGTATCAACAATTACAATAGCAGTAACACAGGAAGCAAAAGAACCTGAAATTATCGATCCGGAAAATCCGGATTCAATTGCCGCCGATATGACCGGAATGAATAGTAACGCCATAGCACTGGCCTCGCAAATACAGGTAGGCTGGAACATGGTAAATACCCTGGAGGCTATTGGTGGAGAAACCTCTTGGGGAAACCCAAAGGCTACAAACGAATTAATGGCTGCTGTTAAAAATGCCGGATTTAGTGCCGTTCGTCTGCCCTGTGCATGGGACCGGTATTTAGAAGACCAAACCTCGTATAAAATACAAGAATCGTGGCTCGACCGCGTACAGGAAGTAGTCGATTATTGTATCGACAATGATCTTTATGCCATTCTGAACATCCACTGGGATGGAGGCTGGATGGAACAAAACTGCATTCCTGATAGTCAGGAAGCAGTGAATAACAAACTGGAAATTATCTGGAAACAGATTGCCATAAGGTTCCGCGATTACGACGAGCACCTGCTTTTTGCCGGAGCTAACGAACCAAATGCCGATGAACAGGAAAATGTAGATGTGTTGAACGTTTACATGCAAACCTTTGTTGATGCAGTTCGCTCAACCGGAGGAAGAAATGCTTACCGTAACCTGATCATTCAGGCACCAAATACCGATATTGATAAAGCCGACCAGTTTATGACAATGCCAACCGACCGGGTTGATGATCGTTTATTGGCCGAAGTGCACTATTATACACCCTGGAATTTCTGCGGTTTGGAAGAAGATGCAAGCTGGGGAAAAATGTTCTATTTCTGGGGCGAACCTAACCATGTTGAAGGCGCCGACGATCGCAATGCCAATTGGGGCGAAGAAGATGTGGTGGAATCGCAGTTCCAAAAAATGAAAGCCAAATTGGTAGACAACGGAATTCCTGTAATTTTGGGCGAATTTGGAACCATTTACCGCGACCTTTCGATGTATCCTGAAGGATGGCAGCAAAAACACGATGAATCACGCGCCTATTTTATGGAAACAGTTGCCCGCAAAGCGAAAAACAATGGGCTGGTGCCATTCTGCTGGGACAATGGTTTAATTGACCGCAACAGTTATGAAATTATCGATTCGCTTTCGTACAACAGTCTGATACAGGGAGCTGCTGACGGTTCGTATCCATTTTAAACTGACAAGAAAGTAACAAACCAGAATAGCGGCCGTTAAGGCAATTATGAACGAGTAAAAAAGAGATCAATCAGCAAAATATAGCACAAATTAATACTCTACAATAATGAACAAATTTTTTATAGCAGTTCTGCTAAGTATATTCGCAATCTCCTGTTCTACAACCAACTGGGAGCAAACCGGAGAAGCCGTAATTGTTTACCCGCAGCAAGCCGGCAAACAACAGGCGCAGGCCATTAAAATTACACCCGTAAACGACGAGATCATCAAGGTGTCGGCTAGCGCCACAAAAACATTTTCAACCAAGGAAAGTCTTATTGCACTTCCGCAAAACGAAACCGTTCCTTTTGTGGTTGAAGAAACAGACGGTCACCTGATCATTTCAACAGCAAAAACAAAGGTTAAAGTATCAACCGAAACCGGCGAAATCGATTTTCTGGATGAGAATGGAAACCCAATTCTTGAGGAAAAGGAAAACGGTGGAAAATGGTTCGAACCGATTGAAGTTGATGGCGTAAGTGCTTATTCAACCCGTCAGGTTTTCGAATCGTCAGACGATGAAGCGCTTTACGGACTTGGACAGCACCAGGCCGACGAAATGAACTACAAAGGTAAAAACGAGGAGCTTTTCCAGTACAACACAAAAGTTTCGGTACCGTTTATTGTTTCAACAAACAACTACGGTCTGCTTTGGGACAACTACTCGCTTTCGCGTTTTGGCGATCCACGTCCTTACGGCCAGATCGATCAGTTTAAACTTTTCGATGCCGAAGGAAATGAAGGCGGTTTAACAGCCACTTACATCGACAATAACGAAAACGACCACGTTTACACCACTCGCACGGAATCGACTATTGATTACGAAAACCTGGAAACCATTGAGAATTTTCCTGAAGGTTTCGATTTTAACCACGCCCGCATTGTTTGGGAAGGCGATATTGAACCCGAAGAAAGCGGAATTTTCCATTTCTTACTGTACTACGCCGGCTACACCAAAATCTGGGTGAACGGCGAATTAATGGCCGACAAATGGCGTACTGCATGGAACCCATCGGTGGCTAAATTCCAGTACGATATGAAAGCCGGCGAGAAATACCACGTAAAACTCGACTGGATTCCTGACGGTGGTGTTTCGTACATCGGACTAAAAGCTTTATCTCCGGTTGATCCTGAGGTACAGGACGACATTTCTTTCTACTCGGAAATGGGCGACCAAATCGACTATTTCTTTATGAAAGGAAACAACATGGACGATGTGATCAGCCGCTACCGCACACTTACCGGAAAAGCCCAGGTGATGCCAAAATGGGCAATGGGTTTCTGGCAAAGTCGCGAGCGTTACAAAACACAGGAAGAACTGGAAAGTACGTTGAAGGAATTCAGAAAAAGAGAGATTCCGATCGATAATATTGTGCAAGACTGGTCGTACTGGGAAGTTGACAAATGGGGAAGCCAGGAGTTTGACAAAGCACGTTTTCCTGATGCAAAAGGAATGATCGATATGGTACACGATAACCATGCACGAATTCTGATTTCGGTGTGGCCTAAATTTTATTTGGGAACCGAACATTACAACGAATTCGACCAAAATGGATGGATGTACAAACAAGCGATTAACGACAGTATCCGCGACTGGATTTATCCGGGTTATATTGGTTCGTTCTACGATGCTTACAGCGAAGGTGCACGAAAACTTTTCTGGGAGCAGATTAACGAGCATTTATACTCAATGGGAATCGACTCGTGGTGGTTGGATGCTACCGAGCCGGACATCCTTTCGAACGCCAGCATGGACTACCGCAAAAAGTTAATGAATCCAACTGCCTTAGGATCATCAACGCAATTCTTTAATGCATTTGCACTGATGAACGCCAAAGGAATTTACGAAGGTCAGCGCGAAGAAAATCCGGAAGACCGTGTGTTTATTCTAACCCGCTCGGGTTTTGCAGGAATGCAGCACTACGGAACTACAACCTGGAGTGGCGACATCGGTACTACCTGGGAAGATATGAAAGCACAGATTTCGGCAGGTATCAACTTCTCAATGTCGGGACTCCCCTACTGGACAATGGACATTGGCGGTTTCTGTGTACAAAAGAAATTTGAGCGCGCCACCGAAGGCAGCGAAGCCATGAAAGAATGGCGCGAACTAAACACTCGTTGGTACCAGTTTGGCGCATTTGCACCGCTGTTCCGCGTTCACGGTCAGTATCCGTATCGCGAGATTTATAACATCGCTCCTGAAAGTCATCCGGCGTACAAATCGATGTTGTACTACAACAAATTGCGCTACCGTTTAATGCCATACATTTACAGTTTAACGGGTGCGGTTTATCACGACGATTACACTATTATGCGTGGTTTGGCAATGGACTTTTCTGACGACCGCCGCGTGCTGAATATTGGCGATCAGTTTATGTTTGGTCAGTCGTTGCTGGTTTGTCCGGTTTATGAATACAAAGCCACAAAACGCGACGTATACTTCCCGAACAACGGTGGCTGGTATAATTTGTACACTGGTGAATTCCTTGCCGGTGGCCAGAAATTGAGCGTTGAAGCACCTTATGAAAGAATGCCGCTGTTTGTACGCGAAGGTTCTATTATTCCTGTTGGACCAGAAATTCAGTACACCGACGAGAAAAAAGGTGCACCGATCGATATTTACGTGTACACCGGAAAAGATGCTTCGTTTAAATTGTACGAAGATGAAGGAACAACTTACGCCTACGAAGGTGGCGCATATAGCACTATAGAGTTTACTTATTCGGAAAGTGATAACAGCCTGGTTATTGGCACACGAAACGGCGAATATCCCGAAATGGTTAAAAACCGCGAATTCCGTATCATCAAAGTTTCGCGCGATAAACCGGTGGCTATGCTTGGTAAAGCAAGTAATGTAAAAACAGTAAACTACACAGGAGAAGAAATTACCGTAGAACTATAAGCAAGTTTAAGCAAGCAAGTTTAGTTGATTTGAATTACGGGGAACAGAAATGCCATTCTGTTTCCCGTTTTTATTTTTATGCTTACATTAGCGCAAAGTCGGAATTGGACTGTTTTACACGAACGATAGTAACCTAAGATGAAGTTTTTGCCGCATAAGATCTTACTGTTTTTATTTGTTGTTCCCCTTTTATTGCTGCCTGCACTGAGTTCGCAGGCTGTTTCCATTCCGGGAAACGAGCCTTATAAATTTATGCACATCAACATAAACGACGGGCTGTCGAACAACGAAATAAAAGCCATTCTGAAAGACCAGCAAGGTTTTATGTGGTTCGGAACGGCGCAGGGATTAAACCGCTACGACGGATCGGGTTTTAAAACATTTTTGCACGATATAAACGACAGCACATCAATACCATTTAACGGAATTGAGTATTTGTTTGAGGACTTCGACGGCCGTTTGTGGATTCGCTCCTATTCTGAATTTACGGTTTACGATCCGGTGCTCGAACGCTTTTCAACACCGGGAGAAAATTACCGGGGAACCAGTATTCCTATTGCCGGTTTGCAATCGTTTTTTATCGACAGCAAAAACAACACCTGGCTGGTAAATTCCAACTTCGGGTTGTATAAGTATAATCCGGAAAACCAAACGGTTGATTCCATTCAGTTTGTATCGCAGGTTGACCGGCCGAATTACGACAACTCGCTGAGTTATATTACTGAAGATGGTAATCACATGATTTGGGTGGTATCAAAAGCCGGCGAGCTGTTGCAAATTAATCCGGAAACCAAACAAACCGAGCAGACCTTTTTTCTGGGCGACGAAGTGATGAATGAATTCAACACCTTCCAGCTTTTTATCGATTCCGACAACGACATTTGGATTTATTCGCCCGGCCTGCCTTACGGCGTATTCTTTCTTGATCATCAAACAAAAAAAATAAGTAAATACACGCAGTCGTCGTCTACTTTTAAACTCTCAACCAATATGGTTTCGTCGGTGCTTGAAGACGATAACGGAGCCATTTGGATTGGTACCGACCACGGAGGCATTAACATCCTCAACAAGAAGGATAAAACCATAACGGTTCTGCAAAACAACAGCCAGAATCCGCTTGGAATTGCGCAAAACAGCATCACCAACCTGTATCGTGATGATGAAGATATTATTTGGGCCGGAACCTATAAAAAAGGCATCAGCTATTACCACAAAAACCTTATCCACTTTAACCACTACCGGTACTCGGCCGAGGCAGAAAACAGCCTTCCCTACAACGATGTAAACTGTTTTGTTGAGGATAACCGTGGAAATCTTTGGATCGGCACAAACGGTGGCGGACTGATTTATTTTAACCGCAACAATAACACCTTTAAAAGTTACCTGCACGATGCAAACGATCCCAACTCCATTAGTGCAAACGTAATTGTTGCGCTGCACATCGACAGTAAAGGAACACTTTGGGCCGGAACTTACCAGGGCGGTTTAAACCGTTTTAACGGATCGACATTTAAACATTATCTGCATACACCGGAAAATCCCAATTCACTGTCGGACAACCGCGTTTGGTCAATTTTTGAGGACTCGAAACAAAACCTGTGGGTTGGCACATTAAACGGTGGGCTGAATCTTTTCAACCGCACAAACGAACAGTTTATTCATTACACAGCAAGCGATATTAATTCGGTAGGCTCCAATTTTATCATGTCGATAATGGAGGACAGTGAGCAAAACCTTTGGTTGGGAACCTCTGATGGGCTTGATGTTTTGAACCTGAATACCAAACGTTTTACACACTACAGTCCCGATCCGAGCACACCCGGACAGTTAAGCGACAACAATGCAAACGACATACACGAAGATGTGCGCGGGTTGATTTGGGTGGCAACCACGCAGGGATTAAATGTTTTGAATAAAACGCAGGGCACTTTTAAAGTTTTAACGGAAGCCGACGGGCTGGCCAATTCCAATATAAAAACCATTCAGGAAGACGAAAACGGCAATCTTTGGATTGCTACGTTAAAAGGAATTTCAAAGATCAGCGTTGAAAACTATTCGCATCAACTGCCTATCAATCAACTGGAGGTTGATGTTGAAAACTTTGGATTACAGGATGGTCTGCAGGGAAATGAATTTAACCAAAAGGCTGCCTATAGAACACGATCAGGAGAGTTGATTTTTGGTGGCGCCAACGGGTTCAATCTATTTAAGCCCGAAGATATTGTTGTTCAAACACCCGACGAAAAAATTGTACTTACAAACTTCAAGGTTTTTAATCAAAATATAAAAGTTAACGAGCCTTTCCGAAAACGAATTATCCTTGATAAATCGATTACCTACAGCAACCAAATTTCGCTGAAACATAAAGAGAATGTGTTCTCGGTAGAGTTTGCGGCGCTTAGTTATTTCCATCCCGAGAAAAATACTTTCCAATATCAGTTAAGCGGCTTTAACGACGAGTGGCTGGAAGTGAATCGTGGCATGCACGAACTAACATTTACCAACCTGAATTCGGGTGAATACCAGCTGCGTATCCGGGTGAGCAACGATAACTCAACCTGGCGCGAAATGACTCCGCCTTTGAGCATCAATATCCTTCCGCCGTTTTGGGAAACAAGCTATGCCTACATGCTTTACATTCTGGTTATTGCCGGCTTGTTATTTATCACCTGGAAGATTCTGGCCGAACGCCAACGCCTGAAATTTGAAGCTGAACAGGAACACCGCGAAGCTGAACGAATCCACCAGGTTGACACTTTGAAAACCAAGTTTTTCACCAACATCAGCCACGAATTCCGCACCCCACTTTCGCTGATTATTGCCCCCATCGATAAACTAATCGAACACAGTAAAAACGACGACGACAAAAAACACCTCATTCTTATTCAGCGAAATGCTCGGCGGCTAATGGCCATGGTAAACCAGTTGCTCGATTTCAGAAAAATGGAGCTTCAAAAAATTAAAGTACACAAAGACTGGGGCGAAATGATCGGTTTTATCCAAGAAATTTCTGCTTCGTTTGAAGACCTGATGGAAAGTAAAAATATCTCATTCCAGTTTTCAAGCAGCCATAAAAGTCTGCACACCTTTTTTGACAAAGACAAAACCGACAAAATATTTACCAACTTGCTAACCAATGCCTGCAAATTCACCAACAGCGGAGGCAAAATTAGCCTGAAAATCGATTTGAATTCATCGGCAGAGAAGCCGGTTTTAACCGTAAAAGTATCCGATACAGGAATTGGAATTGCGCCCGAGCAACAGATGCAGATTTTTAACCGCTTTTACCAAACTGATAATTCCGGAACCGAAATTAATCAGGGCTCAGGAATTGGTTTGTCGATGGTAAAAGAATACGTTACGCTGCTGGGTGGCGATGTGAATGTGGAGAGCCAACTGAATGAAGGAAGCACATTCACTGTAGAAATTCCGGTGGATTTATTTACCGAGGAAGAAATAGCTGCCAACAAGGCGCTTGAAGTGGCAGAACGCAAAACCTACAAACAGCCAACGTCAACTACAAGCGAAAAAGTTCCGGCTTACAACCGGGATAAAAAAACACTGGCGATTGTGGAAGACAGCTCCGATCTGCGTTTCTATTTAAAAGAGAATTTTAAAGACCGATACAATATTATTGAGGCCGAAAACGGAGCCGAAGCCTGGGCGAACTTTGAAAAACAGTTGCCCGACATTGTGATCAGCGACGTGATGATGCCCGAAATGAACGGCGTTGAACTGTGTGCGAAAATTAAATCGAACCGAAAAACCAAGCATATCCCGGTTATCTTGCTTACGGCAAAAACCGATACCGCGCCGGTTATTGAAGGTTACGAATCGGGTGCCGATGCCTACCTCACCAAACCTTTCGATTTTAAGGTACTGGAATCGCGAATTGAAAACCTGCTGCGTTCGCGCGATCAATTGCGTGTTTCGTACCAGTCGATGACAGGATTAAATCCTGAAAAAATAAAGGTCGACTCAGAGGACGAGAAGTTTATTAAAAAGGCCTTGAAAATCGTTGAAGACAATATTGCAGAAGCTTCGTTTACCGTTGAAGATTTTGGTGCAGAAATGGGCATGAGCCGTGTTAGTCTGTATAAAAAACTGTTGGCGTTAACCGATCGAACGCCTATCGAATTTATCCGCGTTATTCGCTTAAAACGAGCTGCCCACCTGCTTGAAACAAGTCAGCTTTCGGTATCGGAAGTGGCCTATCGCGTTGGGTTTAATAATCCACGATATTTCTCCAAGTATTTCTCGAAAGAATACGAAATGCTGCCGTCGGAATACATCGAAAAAAACCGAAAGACCACGAACGATCTTTCAGATGATGTAAAGGACAAATTTTCATAAAGTGGCGCAAAAGCATAAAAGGGAACTGTCATCTCGATGCGCAGCGAGAGATCTGTTACAAGTTCTCAGTCGCAGTTTTCAGTTTTTCACTTCAAAAGAATTAACCACAAAGTTTCACAAAGGAGGCACAGAGTTTCTCAAAGTTTCTTCACATTCGCGAATTCAATCCTTCAGTCCTTCAGTTTACAGAAAATCCTCCCGCACCGGGCTAAAAACATCGATCAGAATCCCGGGCTCCAGACAAAGTGCTCCGTGCATCATATTTGGCTCGATGTACAATCCGTCGCCGGGCTCCACAATAACTTTTTCACCGTCCATGGTAAATTCAAACTTGCCGCTAACACAATAAGTAGTTTGTGTATGAAAATGCGAATGTTCGGCACCAACGGTACCCTTCTCGAATTTAACTTTTACCATCATGATCTGGTTGTCCCAGCCCATAATCTGGCGCGCCACGCCATCGCCAAGATCTTCCCAGCGTTTACTGCTTTTTAATACCTTCTCGCTTGCCATAATTTATCGGTTAAATTTTATTCGGTTGATCCTACAAAACTAACAGATTTTCAAGACATATTTCAAATTTTGACACGGTTGAAATGAGAACGATTTTACTTTTCCGATTTTCCATATCAGTACTAAAATTGTTTATATCTATCCTCAATATCAATTCGTTTACCCCATTCCCTGAAGGGAGCGAATTGATTATCTCTGCTCCTTTTAGGACGGGGTATTCAGAGAAAATCAATTTGCGGCTGAGGTAAGAAAACGGTTAACCATTTTACTTTTTAGAAATGAGAAATAATTGATTATATTACCAGCTGTTTCACATTGGAGGCATACTATTTTTAGTTGCATAAAACCCGATGTTCGCTGCAAAACTGATCGATAAAATGAATTACGCTTTAAATCAAAAACTTACTCTTTTTCTGTTCCTGATTTTCATTTTCACTGCAGGAAAAACGCAGGCACAGGCCGAGCTAAGTTTCGATATTTTTACGCTTGAAGATGGGCTGCCCAATAACCAGATACAATGTGTTTATCAAGACCACAAAGGATGGATTTGGGTAGGAACCAGCCAGGGTCTAAGCCGGTTTAACGGCTATGATTTTACCAATTTTCTTCCCGATTCGGAAGACTCGTGTTCCCTGAGCGGACATCTCATCAGGGTTATAAAAGAAGACCATAAAGGCAACCTGCTGGTAGGTACTGAAAACGGTGGACTAAATATTTTCGACCGTGAAAAAGAAGTTTTCTCGCAGCCTTTTAAAAACGATCCGGTTTATGGGGAAAAAGATTTTTCGGTGAACGACATTATTGAGAATCAGGACGGTTCGTTTTGGCTCGCGAGCGATTTTAATGTGCTAAAAATGGACAGCACCGGAATGATCACTCCGCTTAATCCGATAAAAAAAGAAGGAACTGCGGGAATCGAGGATGTTTTTATCCGGAATCTGGCCTACGATAACCAGGGAAAATTATGGATCGGATCGAACAATGGCGTATATATTTACAACGAACAGAATAATACACTCGAACGTTTCGAACTTCCTTTCGGATCAGCACAAAACAAAGAAATCTGGGAACTTTTTTTGGATGACGACGGCGATCTTTGGATCGGGACTTATTCCATCGGTTTGTTTGTGGTTAACACGAGCACCAAAAGCTACCATCCAATAAAATTCAGACCGGCTGCCGAACGCACTGAAACCGTTAAAGCCATTTCAAAAGGCGTGTTTGGCGATTACTGGATCGGCACGCGCGGCGGGCTGTTTCTCTATTCGAAAGAAAGCGGTGTAAAAGGTTTTTACCGACACAGCATTCAGGAACCGCGCAGTCTTTCCAATAACTCGGTGCTGAGTATTTTTCACGATAACAAAGGAGAAACATGGATTGGTACACGCGGCGGACTGAATCTGCTGGCTAAAAGTAAACAGGTTTTCCACAGTTTTACTGCCCAGCCCGACGACAATCGCTACCTGAACAGCAGCGCCATTTATACCTTCTGGATGGACAAAAACGAACGGCTTTGGTGCGGCACCGAAGATGGCGGAATTAACATTTACAATCCGAATACCGGGAATTACGAATACCTGACCACCGATGGTAAACCGGGTTATACCATTGCTCAAAACTGTGTTAAGGCACTGGTTCCCGACAATAAAGGAAATCTTTGGGTGGGAACTTTTTTGGGTGGAATTGATGTGATTGACCTCGAAACGGGAAAAATTAAAAACTATCATAACCAGGCCGATGTACCCGGAAGTTTATCGGACAACCGCGTGTGGGATATTTGTATCGACGAGAACGAGCAAATCTGGATCGCCTCCTCGAAAGGGATTGATCGCTTCGACAAAAAAACAAAGCTGTTTATTCACTATCCGCAGCTGAACGGAAATGAGCAAATTATGTGGATCGATAACGATTCGCAGGGAAATCTTTGGATGGGAAGTGAAGATGAACTCATCGTTTTCAATCAGCGCACCAATAAAATAAACCGCTGGTTCGAGCGCACGCGATACATGTTTGAAGATTCGCAAAACCAGATTTGGATTGCAACAAACGACAAAGGACTGGCCAAATATTCAGCCGAAAACGGCGCCATAAAATATTACGGAGAAGAAGAAGGACTGGCCAACAATCAGGCACTTTGCATTTTAGAAGACGACCTGAAAAACCTGTGGATAAGTACTTTAAACGGATTATCGAAGTTTAATCCGAGAACTGAAGTATTTTATAATTACACCAGCAACGACGGACTGGGAAACAACCAGTTTTGCTACGGTGCTGCTTTAAAAGCCGACGACGGAGCACTTTTTTTCGGAACCGTTTCCGGTTTTAATGTTTTTAATCCGAACGAGATAAATGCCGAAGACACGGATGTTCCGCTGGTTTTTACCGATTTGAAAGTGTTTAATAAATCAGTGCCGATTGATGAAGACAAAAAGTCGATATTGAAACAAAGTATCACCGAAACAAAACACCTGACTTTTAACCATAAACAAAATGTTTTTACCCTTGAGTTTGCCGCGCTGAATTACGTAAACAGCGAAAATAACTTGTACACCTACAAACTGGAAGGTTTTAACACCGACTGGATCGAACCGAGTAAAAACCGCACGGCCACCTACACCAACCTGAATCCCGGCGATTATACACTTCGCATAAAACGTGTAATTCCGGGGCAGGAACGCGAAAGTAACGAGCTGCAACTGGCCATTTCGATTTTGCCACCATTTTGGAAAACCAACTGGTTTTTGGGGCTGATCATCCTGTTGATCATTTCACTCATCTATACTATAATCCAGTTCTTTATCAACCGTGAAAAAATCAAATCGCAGCTGATTATTGAACGCTCGAATGCAAAAAAACTACACGAGATGGATATGATGAAGCTGAAGTTCTTCACCAATATCTCACACGAAATCAGAACACCGTTAACGCTTATTTTAGGGCCGCTCAACAAATTGATCCAGTCAAAAACAGTTGACGGATCAACCAAAGAGAACCTGCAGTTAATGCAGCGAAATGCACAAAACCTCGACCGGCTAATCAGTCAGCTGCTGGATTTCAGGAAATTACAATCGGGCAATTTAAAACTCAATCTTACCGAAGCCGACATCGTTAGTTTTGTTCGCAACATTGTGGAATCGTTTAACCACTATGCGATTGAGAAAGACATCAAACTTACTTTTAACACGCTGAAAAAAAGGCTATTTGTGTCCTTCGATCCGGACAAGATCGAAAAAATAATAAACAACTTACTTACCAACGCTTTTAAATATACCGAACCTGAAGGATCGGTTACGGTAAACCTCTCGCTGGTTTTCGACTCGGAGAACGAGGATTTTAGCGACGAAAGCGAAGAGAAACAATACATTGAGATCAATATTAAAGACACCGGGAAAGGAATTTCGCGGAAAAATATCGATCGTATTTTTATGCGCTTTTTCCAGTCGGATGAAACCGATGAAAAAACAGGTGCCGGAATTGGGCTTGCCCTTGTTAAAGACCTGGTGAAACTGCACAAAGGCGAAATTTTTGTCACCAGTAAGGAAGGAAAAGGAACGCGCTTTACCATTCGTATTCCGTATAACGAAGGAACCGAAAGCAGCCAAACAAAAGCACAAGAAGTAACAACCAGCGTACAGGAAATTCATCCGGCACCGGAAACGCCAACGGTTCAACCGGCTGACGACAACTCGAAAATAATGTTGATTGTGGAAGACAATGCTGATGTTCGACAGTTTATCAGTTCACATTTTATGAACTTCTACCAGATTCACCTGGCCGTAAATGGAAAAGAAGGCTGGGAGAAAGCTCTTGAAGTGGTTCCCGATATTATTATCAGCGATATTATTATGCCCGAATCCGATGGTTACGAATTGTGTAAACGGATAAAAAACGACGAGCGTACTTCGCATATTCCGGTGCTTTTACTTACTGCCATGCACTCGAAAGACCACGAATTAAGAGGTTTGGCCAAAGGTGCCGACGATTATATTACAAAACCGTTCGACCTGTCGGTATTGCAGGCCAAAGTGGAAAATATGCTTTCTATCCGCGATTCGCTGAAAGAAAAATATACCTCAACCATGGTGCTCGAACCTACTAATGTTGTGCTGGCTTCTCCGGATGAAAAGTTCCTGAAACGAGTGGTTGATGTAATAGAAGAAAACATTGCCGACAGCGAACTGGATATCGAGAATTTTGCACTAAAAGTTGGGGTGAGCCGCATGCAATTGTACCGCAAATTAAATGCACTTACCAATATGACCGTAAAAGAATTCATTCGCCATATCCGCTTAAAACGTGCTACCCAATTACTCGACCAGCAAAAGCTGAATATTTCGGAAGTTGCCTATCAGGTTGGCTTCAAAGATCTGTCGCATTTCCGAAAATGTTTTAAGCGCGAATTTGGTATGAGTGCCTCGGAATACCTCTCGAATAAGAAAATTGAAACAAGTAAGCTAAACGAATCATAACTCACTAAATTACAACACAGTACTACAATTTATGTTAATCATCTGATTCCATGAGCGAGAATTTTATCCCGCCATTTGGGAAATTAAGCCCTTATCGGGAAAGCGCCCATTTCATATTGGGAAATATCACCAATTTGTTTCGCGGCACCTCCACTATCTTGCACATTGGAATTGAACGCCTAACTAAATGAGCAAGATCAAACGAAACTTGAAAAAAACTGACGGGATGATCATCATCGCTACGATCGTCCTTATCATTCTGATCATTGTCCTGATCAATCTCATTTTTAAATAAGCCGGATAATTCGTAAAGCTGAAACCAAATAATAATTCTATAATAACCTAAAATGTGAAGTATGGTAAATCTTAAACGAAAAAGTCGGAGCCTGCATGTAAGTAAGTTTCTTGCTGTAGCTGCTTTGATTATGTTTCAAACAGTTCTTTCCTTTACCGCATGGTCGCAAACCATTGCTGTGAAAGGGAACGTAACCGACCAGGATTCCGGAGAAGGGCTTCCCGGAGTTAATGTTGTTGTAAAAGGAACTACCAACGGTACAATTACCCAGCCGGATGGTTCCTATGAACTAAATGTAAGCCCAACCGCCACATTGCAGTTTTCTTTTATCGGATATACAATACAGGAAGTTCCTGTAAATAACCAAACCGAAATAAATGTTGCGCTCGAAATGGAGGCGACAGAGCTGGAAGAAGTTGTGGCAATTGGTTACGGTACCGTAAAGAAAAGAGACATTACCGGATCGGTATCATCAGTTAGTGGTGAAGCGCTGGAAGCCATTCCGGTTACTTCGGCTGCCGAAGCAATGGCCGGACAAATGGCCGGTGTGCAGGTAATGGCAACGGAAGGATCGCCTGATGCCGAGATTAAAATCCGTGTTCGTGGTGGTGGTTCAATCACCCAGGACAACTCGCCAATGTATATTGTTGATGGATTTCCGGTGAGCACAATCTCTGATATTCCTGCCTCCGAAATTCAATCGATCGACGTGCTGAAAGATGCATCGTCGACAGCAATTTACGGAGCTCGTGGTGCAAACGGTGTAATTATTATTACCACTAAAAGCGGAAAAACAGGAAAAGTTTCTGTGAGTTACAACGTGTACAGTGGTTTTAAAAACATTGCAAACACACTTAACACACTCGATGTTGAGGACTTTGTACACTGGCAATACGAACTGGCTAACTTAAGAAACACTGAAGACAACCTTGATTCGTACGAGAAATATTTTGGTAAATACCAGGATATTGATCTGTATGCCGGACAGGTTGGTAACGACTGGATGGAACAGGTTTACGGCCGCACCGGACGCGTTTTCAACCACGATTTAAGTGTTCGTGGAGGATCGGAAAAATTTGCCTACAATTTCAGTTATGCCGGTGTTAAAAACCGCGAAATCATGCTCGGATCGGATTACAAACGTGATAACGTGAACTTTAAATTAGATCACAATCCTGCAGATAATATCAAACTTTCTTACTCGATGCGTTACTCGCAAACCAAAATTGGTGGTGGTGGTGCCATTGAGCAAACTACGGCTACACCAACCGATTCGCGTGTAAAACACTCCATGATCTACTCTCCTATTCCTTTGAACGGACTGGAAGATTATGCCGATGAAGAAGTTTCAAGTTATATGATCAATCCGTTAACTGCTGTTGCCGATAACGATCAGGAACAAAGAAGAACCCGATTGAATGTTGGAGCCAGTTTCCAGTGGGATATTACCGACGGTTTAACCTTTAAAACAGAAGTGGGTTACCAAACCTACGACCGCGACCGTGATCGTTTTTACGGACCAAGTACTTACTACGTAAAAAACTACACCGATGCCGATTACCAGGGTTTGCCGGCTGCCGAAATGGAAAAACGCAAGCAGGAAACGTTCAGAAATACAAACACGCTGAATTTCGACTTTAAAAATATTATTAAAAACGAAGACCACAGTGTGAAGTTATTGGCCGGTCAGGAAATTCTTTATGCAAAATCAAGCACACTTACCGATATCGTTCAGGGCTACCCTTCATTCTTTACTTCAAGCGAAGTATTCCGTTTAACAACGCAGGGGGTTCCGTTGAGTATCGATAATGTGATCAGTGCCGACAATAAATTGCTGTCGTTCTTTGGTCGTGCCAATTACGACTACAAAGGAAAGTACCTCGTTTCTGCAACATTCAGGGCCGATGGTTCGAGCAAATTTGCCGAAGGTAACCGCTGGGGATATTTCCCGTCAGCAGCTGTTGCATGGCGCATCTCGGAAGAAAGTTTTATGGAAGGCATTTCTTCAACACTTAACAACTTAAAATTAAGAGTGAGTTACGGTACCGCCGGTAACAACAATATCGTTTCGGGCCAAATGGTACAGGAATTCAGCTCAAGTAATACGACTTATATCAACGATGTATCGGGTTACTGGGCTGTTTCATCGCGCATGGCGAATCCTGATTTGATTTGGGAAACGACAGTTACCCGAAATGTTGGTCTCGATTTTGGTTTGTTTAACAGCCGTTTGAGCGGAACATTCGAAGCCTATTTGAATACCACTTCCGATCTGTTGATCGACTTCCCGGTATCGGGAACGGGTTACAGCTCGCAATTCAGAAACATGGGTGAAACCGAAAACAAAGGTATCGAGGCCTCTGTAAACTGGGTCGCTCTCGATAAACAAAACTTCGGACTTAACTTCGGCTTTAATTTCGGAATGAACAAGAACAAAATTAAGTCGCTCGGAATTATGGAAGACTTTGGCGTAGCATCAAGCTGGGCTTCTACCGAAATTGGTACCGATTACTGGATTGAACAGGGAAGCCCTGTTGGACAGATTCGCGGTTACCTAAGTGACGGAAGATACGAAGTATCAGATTTTGAAGGTTACGACGCTGATGCTGATGAGTGGATCTTAAGAGATGGAGTTGCTGATAACACAAGTATTATTGGAACAGTTCGTCCGGGATCGATGAAGTTGAAAGATGTTACCGGCGATGGCGAAGTTACCGTTGACGACAACACCATTATCGGTGATGTAAATCCGAAAGCAACCGGTGGTTTTAACTTGTCGGCTCGTGTTTACGACTTCGATCTTTCAGCCATTTTTAGCTGGAGTGTCGGAAACGATGTATACAACGCCAACAAAATTGAGTACACATCAACAAGTAGATATCCTTACCGAAATATGATCGATATTATGGCCGACGGAAAACGCTGGACCAATATCGACGAAAGCGGACAGCTGGTAAACGATCCGGCAACATTAGAAGCTATGAACGCCAATACCACAATGTGGTCGCCATACATGTCACGTTACGTACTAAGCGACTGGGCTGTTGAAGATGGTTCGTTCCTGCGCCTGAATACGCTAACATTAGGATACACAGTTCCGAAAGTACTTACACGAAAAGTACATATTGAAAACTTAAGGTTGTACGCAACAGCCAACAATGTATTTGTTCTTACCAATTATACTGGATTTGATCCTGAGGTTTCAACTCGACGAAAAACACCACTTACACCCGGTGTTGACTACTCGCCTTATCCAAAAAGCAGACAATTCATTTTTGGTTTAAACATTAACTTTTAATTGAAACTACGATGAAAATGAATAAAATAGCATATATAACGATATTATTTTTCGCGGTGGTTTTCACCTCTTGCGATGAATACCTTGATGCTCCTACGCAATCAACTATGGATGAATCGTTGATCTTCTCGAACGTTGAGCTGGCGCAGGGAGCCATTGATGGAATTAAAGAACCGATGGGACAAACCAACTCGTATCGTGGTCGATTTCTTACCCACTACGGTTCGAACACCGATATTGAGTGGAACAACTCAACCTCTGAAAATGGCCGTGGCGATTTGTCGCGTTACATAAATTCTCCAACCAACTCGGATATGAACCGTGATAACGTATACTGGGCAATGTTGTACCGCGGAATCGAACGTGCCAACATTTGTATCAGAGGATTGCGTACATACGGAAATCCTGAGCCGGGAACAGCAATGGGTCAACTTTTGGGTGAAGCGATCACTTTGAGATCGATCTACTACGCCGACCTGTTAAAGTCGCACGGCGATATTGTAGCCCGTTTCGAGCCGATTTCGTCTGAAACGATTTATTTACCAAAATCGAACAGAGACGAGATTTACAAGCATGTAATTGCCGATTTGGAAGAAGCTGCAACCTTGGTAGCGTGGCCGGGCGAAACCGAAGCAACTGCCACCACGGAGCAGGTGAACAAAGCATTTGTAAAAGGTTTGCGTGCACGTTTATGCATGGCTGCAGCCGGTTATTCACAACGCGGAAGTTCTATCAGCAGAAGTTCTGATCCTGAACTTTCAGTTAGCACTTTGTACCCAATTGCATTACAAGAATGTAAAGACATTATAAACAGCGGAACGGCATCACTCGAGCCTTCTTTCGAAACCGTTTGGCGGAAAAACTGCGAAGAGGTAATTACTGCAGGCAGCGAATCGCTTTGGGAAGTACCATTTGCCGAAGGTCGCGGACGCCATTTATTTACTTACGCCGTGCGTCACCAGGCAGCCGACCAATATACCGGTCAGCCACGCGGAGGTAGCTACGGTCCTACTCCGAATGTATTTTACGATTTCGATGCAAAAGACACCCGTCGCGATGTAACTTGTGTTCCTTACAGCTGGAGTAAATCAAATCCTGCTCAACAGGAGTTGATGGGAATCGACACCTGGTATTTCGGAAAATGGCGTTACGAGTGGATGACCCGTTACGTAACATCAACTAACGACGATGGTGTTAACAAAATATACATGCGTTATGCCGAGGTAATTTTAATGGCCGCTGAAATTGAAAATGAATTGAACGGTCCTTCGGCAGCAGCTCCTTACTTAAAAATGATTCGCCAAAGAGCTTTTGATGAAGCCGACTGGTCGACAAAAGTTGATGCTTATGTTGATGCTCTTACTTCAAAAGAAGCAATGTTTAACGCCATTGTTGATGAACATGGTTTTGAGTTATGTGGCGAAATGGAACGCAAACAGGCACTTATCCGTTGGAATTTGTTGAAATCGAAAATGGACGAAACAAAACAAAAAATGGATGACCTGCGTAACCGCACCGGCGAATATGCTGATGTTCCTCCGGCAATCTATTTCAGCTATTTATCGGATAATGAAACTTTGGACATTTATGGACTGGAGAGAGGTGAAACTGAAAATATGCTGACAGAGTATGATTATGCATATAAATGGGCACTTCCGGATCAAATTGAAGATGATAAGATCAATTCGCTCTATACCAACGATCCTGACCAAAACCAGTACTGGCCAATTTGGCAGGTGTTTATTGATGCAAGTAACGGGATGTTGAACAACGACCCGGTTAACTAAAATCGTTTTTGTGAATTAAAGAAAAGAAACAAATGAAAAAAATATTTAGAAATATTGGAATCTTATTGGGCATTGTTGCTTTATTCGCAATAAACGCCTGCGAAGATGATATAACTCCGGTTATTGAAGAACTGGAATTCGACAGGGTATTTACGCCCCTGGAGCTGGAAGCTAAAATCAGCAACCAAACTGTAGTATCCTTAAGTTGGGGATTCAACAAAAAGGTACAATCTTACGAACTGGAAATCAGCGACGACAGCTTATCGTTCGCCAATATCATTCATACCGCAACGGTAGGTCCCGACGAACTGCCTTACGTTTACGAACTGCCGGCCGGTAACTCGCAATACTCGGCACGTGTAAAAGGGATGAACGACAGTATTGCCGACTCAAAATGGGCAGAGCTGGCATTTAAATCATTGCCCGAGAATATTTTTAACAGGTATGATGTGGCCATGACAGGGCTGAACAGCATCGATGTAAGCTGGACTCCGGGAAAAGCAGTTACTTCTCTGAGCTTTGTTTCAACAGAGGGAGAAATTACTGCCGAAATTACTGCTGAAGAGCAGGCTGCCGGAATGAAGTCGATAACCGATCTGCCAAATGGCGAATATGTAATTACTATTCTGAATGGCAACAAAGGCCGCGGAGTACAGGATTACGTAATGGAAGGCGATGTATTTGTTGATGCCGGCGAAGATCTGGCTGCAGCAATCAGCGGTGCCGAATCGGGCGATGTGCTTATTCTGGCTGCCGGTGCCGAGTTTGGTTTCGAAGGTGATATGATGTTGGAAAGAGCCATTAAGATTAAAGGACTGGACGGAGAGCTTCCGGTAATTTATGCTACCGATGGCGACCGCATGTTCTATATTGGAGCAAGCATTCTGCCAACCGAAGAAATCGTTTTCGAAAACCTGTTTATGAGCGGTTACACCAACATGGATGCTTCGCAGGGACAAATTCGTGGTGTATTCGATATGGAAAGCGAAGCCTGTAACATTGGCGCTGTTAAATTCATCGGCTGTAAAATGTTTTACATGGGCCGCCAAATCATGCGTTTACGCGGTGGTTCTGATCAAACTATTGGCGAATTCCTTGTTGACGACTGTATCATTCACAACCTGGGTAAAAGCAGTGGTAGTTATGGTGTTTTCTGCGCAACCGAAGGCAATACAAACGCAACTGTTGTAAAAATTACCAACTCAACTATCGATAGTTTGAAATGCCATTTCATTCGTTACGACGAGCCTGTGTCATGCGAAAGTATTATCGTTGAGAACTGTACATTCAATAAAACGCCGTTTAGCTCGGGCCGTTATTTAATGGACATCAGAGACGCGGTAATTACCAGTGGCGTTGAAGTTACCAACTGTATTTTTGGTACAACTTCTTATGGCGACGAGCCTTCGATTACTGGTATTCGTGCTCCTGAAGACGTAATGGTGACCATTACAAATTCTTATGCAACAACCGACTTTGTAAACTCCGATTATTCAATTGTTGATCAGTTGACTTCGCTGGGTGTAACTTACGACGGTTTGTGGGAAGATCCTGACAATGGCGATTTCTCATTCGCTTTTGATGCTGTTGACGCGGGCGACCCACGCTGGAAATAATTCGACGAAATTTGAAACGATATATTTAAGTTCGTGAATAGTTAGTCTATTAGTTAGTTAAAAAGAATCTCCGGGATCCACACTCCCGGGGATTCTGTTATTACTCTAAAAATGAAGGTACAGTTAAGCTTAATTCTGATTCTCCTTTTCCAAACGGTTTTAGGACAGCAAATCGCTTTTCCGGGTGCTGAAGGTGGTGGCAAATACACAACCGGAGGTCGCGGTGGCAAAGTTATTTTTGTCGACAACCTGAACAACAAAGGCAACGGAAGTTTTAGAAAAGCTATTGAGGCGGAAGGCCCGCGTACCATTATTTTCAGAGTGTCAGGAACCATTGAATTAGAGAAGACCATTCACATAAAAAACGGCGATCTTACCATTGCCGGGCAAACCGCTCCGGGAGATGGAATTTGCCTGAAAAATTACGGTGTACGTGTTGACGCCGACAATGTAATTATTCGCTATCTGCGTGTGCGCCCCGGCGACAAGTCGCACGAGGAAATGGATGCAATTACCGGAATGCGAAACAAAAATATTATAATAGACCATTGCAGTTTTAGCTGGGCCGACGATGAAGTGGCCTCGTTTTACGACAACGAAAATTTTACACTGCAATGGTGTATTATCAGCGAAAGTTTTAACCTGTCGTTCCATCACAAAGGAGCGCACGGTTACGGCGGAATCTGGGGCGGAAGCAATGCAAGTTTTCATCACAACCTGATATCTGATCATGTAAGCCGGAATCCGCGGCTGCAGGGATCGAGATACACCAACGATCCGGATTTTGAGAAAGCCGATTTCAGAAACAATGTAATTTACAACTGGGGAAACAACAGCGTTTATGGTGGCGAAGAAGGCCATTACAACCTGGTGAACAATTATTATAAACCCGGTCCGGCAACCAAAAAAGATGTCCGCGATCGTATTTTAAACCTCACACAAGATTTTTACAACGAAAGCAGAAATACTGATACACTCCGGGCAGGTTGGTTTTACCTCGACGGAAACGTAATTGAAGGGAACAAAGAAATCTCAAAAGATAACTGGGCTGGCGGTGTCCAGGTCAAAAACCTTTCACAGGAAATGATCGATCGATCGCGGCTCACAAGTCCGGTTGAACACACTGCTATAAAAACCGACAAAGCAGAAGAAGCATACAAAAAGGTATTGCAAGATGCTGGCGCCAGTTATCAGCGCGATGCCGTTGACAAACGAATAATTCACGAAGCTACGACCGGAAAAGAAACTGTCGGGAAACAATTCAGAGATGGCGGAAAAGGAATCATCGACAGCCAGACAGATGTGGGAGGCTGGCCAATTTTACGCTCAACTCCTCCTCCACCCGATGCCGATAATGACGGCATGCCCGATAAGTGGGAAAAACAAAACGGGCTAAATCCTGAAAAAGCGGATAATAACGATTACAAGCTCGATAAAAAATATACCAACATTGAAGTTTACCTGAACTCGATAATAGCCCAAAAGAAATAACATGAACCTAAAACCAACAATAATAATCCTGATAATCCTTTGCGGCATGTCGCTTTTTAGCAGCGCACAAACCGGGATTTCAAAAGTTTGGGTAGCCGATAACGGCGATGGCACTTATAAAAATCCGATCATCCATGCCGATTACTCCGACCCGGATGTGGTTCGCGTTGGCGACGATTATTACATGACGGCTTCTTCATTTAATTGTGTTCCCGGCTTACCGATTCTTCACTCAAAAGATCTGGTTAACTGGCAACTTATAACTTATGCGCTACCCACACAGGTTCCTGAAGATGTGTTCAGCATTCCGCAACACGGAAACGGCGTTTGGGCGCCTTGCATCCGCTACCATAATAACGAGTTTTACATTTATTACCCCGATCCTGATTTTGGCATATATCAAATTAAAGCCAAACAGGCCGAAGGTCCGTGGTCGGAACCAATTTTGGTAAAAGGCGGAAAAGGTTTGATCGATCCGTCGCCACTTTGGGATGATGACGGAAAAGTTTATTTAACGCATGCTTTTGCCGGCAGTCGCGCACGTATAAAGTCGGTGCTTCTGGTTCAGGAAATGAACAGCGAAGGAACAGCGGTTATCGGCGATGAAGTAATGGTTTTCGACGGACACGATGATCACCCAACCATTGAAGGACCAAAATTTTACAAAGCCAACGGTTATTACTACATTTTTGCTCCGGCAGGTGGCGTTTCAACGGGCTGGCAAACCGTGCTCCGCTCGAAAAATGTGTACGGTCCCTACGAAATAAAAATTGTAATGGCGCAAGGCGACACCGATATAAACGGGCCTCACCAGGGAGCTTGGGTGGATACAAAAACAGGAGAAAACTGGTTCATCCATTTTCAAGATAAAGAAGCTTACGGACGGGTTGTACACCTTAACCCGATGACCTGGCACAACGATTGGCCGGTGATTGGTGTTGACGAAGACGGTGACGGAATTGGCGAGCCGGTGCTCACCTACAAAAAACCGGATGTTGGCGCTACCTACCCTGTTTCAACTCCACCGGAAAGCGACGAGTTCAATGGAAACCAGCTGGGAATTCAGTGGCAATGGCAAGCCAACAAACACATTTCGTATGGATTTCCGTCAGGCAACCTTGGCTTTTATCGCCTGAATTGTATTGTTCGCCCTGAGGGAGAAGAAGTACTTTGGATGGTTCCGAACCTTCTGTTACAAAAATTCCCTGCCGAAGAATTTACAGCCACTACCAAAATAACATTCAATGCCCGCACCGATGACGAAGAAACCGGTTTTGTGGTAATGGGCGAAGACTACCAGTACATTTCATTAAAACAAATAGACGGGCAACTTCAGCTGCACGTGGCGAAATGCGAAAATGCACGCACCGGCGGAAAGGAAATTGAATTGCATTCAGAAACTTTTAACAGTAATGAAATCTACTTCAGGATAGAAGTAAAAAAGGGTGCGATTTGCACTTTTAGTTTTAGCAGCAATGGGAAAAAATTTAAAACCGTTGGCGAAGAATTTACAGCCAAACCGGGCCGTTGGATCGGCGCAAAGATAGGTTATTTTGCCTTGCGCGAAGGAATTACAAACGACTCGGGCACGGTTGATATTGATTGGTTTAGGATTGATAAATAAGGAATGAAAAGCAAACTCTTCATATCATTTGTATTATTGCTGGCAGCTGCCTCGGCAAGTGCCTTGGATTTTGTGGTAGCAAAAGACGGCAGCGGCGATTTCACCACTGTGCAGGAGGCCATTGATGCGGTTCCTGATTTCAGGAAAAACCGCACAACCATTTTCATAAAACAAGGCATTTACAAAGAAAAGCTGGTATTACCGGCTAGCAAAACACTGGTAACGTTTATTGGCGAAGACCTTGAAAACACCATCCTTACTTACGATAATTTTGCCAGTAAAAAGAACCGCTTTGGCGAAGAAATGGGAACAACAGGTTCAACATCGTTTTACATTTTTGGAGAAGGTTTTATTGCTAAAAACATAACTTTTCAGAACTCGGCCGGCCCTGTTGGGCAAGCTGTTGCCGTTCGTATTGAGAGTGACAAAGTGGCTTTCGAGAATTGCCGTTTTCTGGGCAACCAGGATACACTTTATCCGCGTGGCAAAAACAGCCGGCAGTACTATAAAAACTGTTACATAGAAGGTACTGTTGATTTTATTTTCGGTTGGTCGACAGCAGTTTTCGAAGACTGCACCATTTTTTGCAAAACAGCCGGATACATCACGGCCCCATCCACTGAGGAAAATTCAAAATATGGTTTTGTTTTTCTGAATTGCAACATCACCGGGGACGCTCCTGAAAACTCGTTTTATCTCGGTCGTCCGTGGCGTCCTTATGGCAAATCAGTTTTCATCGGCTGCAAACTGGGCAAACACATAAAACCCGAAGGTTGGCACAACTGGCGCGATCCGGAGAAGGAAAAGACAGCCTATTTTGCTGAATATAACAATACCGGCGAAGGTGCCGATACTAAAAACAGAGTTACCTGGTCGCATCAGTTAAGCGATGCAGAAGCACAAGAATACTCCGTTGAAAAGATTTTTGGAGACTGGACAGAAGAGCTGTTCTCCAACCTGGAAGAAATTAAAAAACTTTGAAAATGATAGTTAAAAAGATCTCTAATCTATTACTTGCCGCTGCTGTTTTCACGGTGGGATGTGCCGAAAAAAGCGCACCTCCCAAAATCGCAAATAGCTTGTACGAAACAATTGAATTTGAAATGCCGGTAATTCAGGAACCGCAAATTCCTGACTATGCGGTGTCGATAACCGATTTTGGTGCAATAAGTGGCGGAATTGAAATGAATACCGAAGCTTTTGAGGCGGCCATAAACGCGGTTACCGAAAAAGGTGGAGGCAAAGTAACCATTCCTCCGGGCATATGGTTAACCGGTCCCATTCAGTTAAAAAGCAACCTGGAATTGCACGCCGAGCAAGGCGCCGTAATTCTTTTCTCTACCAACAAAGATCTTTATCCGGTTATTGCAACCAATTTCGAAGGTTTGGATACTTATCGTTGTCTTTCGCCAATTCACGGAAGAAATATTGAAAACGTTGCTTTTACCGGAAATGGTGTTTGGGATGGAAACGGCGGTGCCTGGCGCGCTGTAAAAAAATCGAAGCTTAATGAAAACGATTGGAAAGACCTTGTAAAATCGGGAGGTATTGTAAGCGAAAAAGGCGATGTTTGGTATCCGTCGGAGCAGTACAAAAAGGGAATTGAAGGCAGTGGCGATCAGAATGTGCGCGACGACCTGAAAACCAAGGAAGAATTTGAAACCATACGCGACTACCTGCGCCCGGTGTTTGTGAGTATTCAAAATAGTAAACGAATCATGTTCGATGGCCCGGTATTTCAGAATTCGCCGGCATGGAATATTCACCCTTTACGTGTTGAGCATCTGACCGTGAAAAATTTAACTGTACGTAATCCATGGTATTCGCAAAATGGCGATGGAATCGATATTGAATCATGCAAAAACGTACTGGTTCAAAACTGCAATTTCGATGTGGGCGACGATGCCATTTGTATCAAATCCGGGAAAAACGAAGACGGTCGTCGTTACGGAATTCCGTGCGAAAACCTCATCATTAAAGACAACATTGTTTATCATGGTCACGGTGGTGTTACAGTCGGAAGTGAAATGTCGGGCGGAGTGCGCAACATGCACGTTTCAAACTGCACTTTTATGGGTACCGATGTGGGCCTGCGTTTTAAAAGCACCCGCGGCCGTGGCGGCGTTGTGGAGAACATTTTTATCTCTGATGTTTATATGACCAACATCCCGACAAATGCCATTTCGTTTAACCTGTATTACGGCGGACAATCAATTTCGGAAATGATGGAAGAAGGCGGGATGGAAACATCGACAGAACTTCTTCCTGTTACCGAAGAAACACCACAATTCAAGAATATCAAAATCTCGAATGTTACGATTAACGGCGCACAGCAGGCGGTTTTTCTTCAGGGACTTCCGGAAATGCCACTCGAAAATATTGAGCTGAACAATCTCTATCTGAAAGCCGATAACGGATTCCAGATCATTGATGCCAAAGGTGTGAAAATCAACGATACAAAATTGATAACCGACAAAGATGTTGCCATGTTGATTTTCAATAGTAAAGATGTTGATGTGAATGGCCTTGCTTATGATTTTAAAGCTGCTGACGCCATAAAAATTAATGGTTCGAAGTGTAAAAATATAAGCATTTCAAATTCGGAAACTAATGTAAAACAATACACAACTATCGGATCAGAAGTGCCTGCAGAAGCGGTTAAATTTTAGTAGATTCAACCATGAAACGACTTTTCTATTTCTGCACTCTTATTCTGATCGTCCTCAGTTCCTGTCAAGAACCAAAGGAATTCAGCATTTATTGTGTGGGTGATTCAACAATGGCAAACAAGGAGGCTGACGCTTTTCCTGAAACCGGTTGGTGCATGGTGCTCGATGAGTATTTCAACCCGAACGTTGCGGTGAAAAACCATGCAAAAAACGGCAGAAGTTCAAAAAGTTTTATCGACGAAGGAAGATGGCAAACGGTGCTCGATAGCTTGCAGGCCGGCGATTATGTTTTTATCCAGTTTGGCCATAACGACCAGAAAGCATACGACTCAACACGCTACACCACTCCGTTTGGAACTTACTCTGAAAACCTTAGTAAGTTTGTTAATGAATCGCGTGAAAAAGGAGCTATCCCTGTACTTTTTACATCCATAGTACGACGAAAGTTTGGTGAAGATGGAAAGTTAACCGACACACATGGTGATTATCCGGTGGCTACCCGCCGGGTAGCTGATTTGTTGGATGTGCCACTTATCGATTTGCAAAAAATTACCGAAGAATGGGTAAATTCGCTTGGCGATGAAGCGTCGAAACAAATGTATGTGTGGACCGATATTACAAACGAGCGTCATCCGGAACCACGAAAAGACGATACGCATCTATCGCAGGAAGGGGCGCACAAAGTAGCTCAGTTGGCTACCGAAGCACTTAAAGAAACTGTGCCTGAGTTGGCAAAGAATTTAAAGTAAAAATGAAAAGATTAGGCTTTATACTGCTGTTTGTATGCTCGGTATTTTTCGCTGAGGCACAAACCAATATTCAGTTCGAAATTACTGTTGCAAAAGACGGCAGTGGCGATTTTGAATCGATACAGGCAGCCATTGATGCCACAAAAGCCTACCCTCCACAGCGAATCACGATTTTTATTAAAAATGGCTTGTACAACGAAAAAGTGTGTGTGCCATCGTGGAATAATCAGCTCTCGTTTATTGGCGAAGACCGGGATAAAACAATCATCATTTGGGATGATTATTTCGACCAGATCAACCGTGGACGAAACAGCACTTTTTTCACCTACACTTTCAAAGTTGAAGCCGACGATTTTTATGCCGAAAACCTAACCATTTCAAATGCTGCCGGTCAGGTTGGACAAGCAGTGGCTTTGCATGTTACAGGGAATCGTTCTCGATTCAAAAACTGTAAATTTCTGGGCAATCAGGATACTGCATTTCTCGATGGAGAAAACAGTCATCAGTTGTTCGAAAACTGCATCATAACAGGAACTACCGACTTTATTTTCGGTTCGGCTACTGTTGTATTTCAGAAGTGCACTATAATTAGCAAAAAAGACTCCTACATAACTGCGGCAAGTACACAAAAAGACAAAGATTTTGGTTTTGTATTTATCGATTGCAATCTGCAAGCCGACGAAGGTGTTCAGACTGTTTACCTCGGACGGCCATGGCGACCTTACGCCAAAACAGTCTTTTTAAACTGCTTTTTGGGCAAACACATTTGCAGCGAAGCTTGGGCAGTTTGGAGCAACAAAGAAAATAAAAGCACCACGTTTTATGCCGAATACAACAGTACCGGTCCTGGTGCCGCCCCCGACCGTGTGGAATGGGCCAACCAGTTAAGCCGCAAAGAAGCCACAAAATATACCCTTAAGAATATTTTAGGAGAATGGACAACACAACTCGAAGACTAAGCCCCGTTAAATTCCTCAAAACAATTTTCAACCTGCTTTTGCTGTTACTAATCCTTGTGCCAACACAAGCACAGGATAAGCTGCCGGCATTTCCGGGTGCAGGAGGGTTTGGAAAATACACCACCGGCGGACGTGGCGGACAGGTAATTTTTGTTACCTCATTGGAAGACAATCTGCAGGAAGGCACTTTGCGTTATGCGGTAAATCAAACCTTTCCGCGAATCGTGGTATTTAAAGTTTCGGGAACGATCCAACTCCAATCGGCTTTAAAAATTACAAATAACGACATTACCATTGCCGGACAAACAGCTCCGGGCGATGGAATTACACTGCGCGATTACCCGGTGAAAATTCAGGCCGATAATGTCATCATCCGTTATATGCGTTTCCGAATGGGCGATGAAGCTTTGCAGGAAGACGATGCACTTGGCGGCCGATATCAGAAAAATATAATTATTGATCATTGTTCCATGAGCTGGTCGACCGACGAATGTGCCTCGTTTTACAACAACGAAAATTTCACGCTGCAATGGAGCATTCTTTCGGAAAGTTTGCGCATTTCGGTGCACGAGAAAGGCACGCACGGTTACGGCGGAATTTGGGGTGGCGAAAAGGCTTCGTTTCATCACAATTTGCTGGCTCATCACGATAGTCGCAATCCACGTTTTTGCGGAAGCCGCTATTCTGACCGTGCAGAATACGAACTGGTTGATTTCAGAAATAACGTGATTTACAACTGGGGCGCCAACACCGCCTATGCAGCTGAAGGCGGTAGTTATAACCTGGTCAACAATTATTACCAGGCCGGGCCGGCTTCTTCCAACAAATCCAGAATCATTCAACCCTATGCCGATAATGGTAACAATGATCAACCGGCGGGTATTTACGGAACGTTTTACATCGTTGGAAATATTACGACTGCCAGCGATCAGGTTACGCAGGATAACTGGGACGGTGTGAACATGCATTCTACATTTTCGACTTATGCGCCGGGTGTAACCAAAGACGATATTAAATCAGATTCTGAATATGAAACAGGCGAGGTAATCACTCACTCCGCAGAAGAAGCTTATTTGAAAGTATTAGATTTTGTGGGTGCCAGTCTTGCCTACGACTCAGTTGACACAAGAATTATTGCTGAAACAGCAACGGGAACAGTTACTTTCACCGATGGTGGAAATGGCAGCTCAAATGGGTTAATCGATACGCAGGGAGCCGTTGGTGGTTGGCCGCTGCTAAAATCAAACGACGCCCCCGATGATACAGACGAAGATGGCATGCCCGACGATTGGGAAACTGCACAGGGGTTAAATCCAAACGATCCGGCTGATGCAAAATTGACTACAGTTGACGGCATCTACCCCAACCTTGAAGTTTATATCAATTCGCTCGTGGCCGAAATAACTGATCAACAAGACGAAAATGGTGTTCACACTGCGGTTAACGATATTGCAAGAAACGAGGACGCAATCAGCATTTATTACAACGGAAATAGCCAAAGTGTAGTGATCAATCATTCGATCAAGGTAAAAAGTGTTGAAGTATATAACATTACAGGCAAACTAATCACTACACAAACTTTTGATTCACCGATGGTAAAGTTGCCAATTTCAGTCGGCAGAAAAGGAATTTACCTCGTTCGTGTTCTTGATTCAAAGGATAAAACCTTCACCAGGAAAATTCCTGTATTTTAATTCTGTAAAAAACGAATCCTGTTACGCGAATCACTATTACATTAAAAGTCAGAGCTATTTGTTTTTAGCCTTCCTGTTTTCGCACTTTTCCCTTAATTTTATGGCTTTCGATTAGATATTTTCGAAAAATTGTACGTCATAATAATGTGCAATTGTTCCATAACTCAAATAAAGACCAAATTTCATGAACAAACGAAATCTTTTCAGATTCTTACTTATTAACTTTCTTCTAGTTAATTTTCTCGCAACAAGTACTTTAGCGCAAAAACGAAATTATTTTCCTCCTGAGGATTTAACCACTGTTGGTGCCTACTATTACCCGGAACACTGGGACGAAAGTCAGTGGGAACGCGATCTGAAAAAAATGTCGGAGATGGGTTTTGAGTATACCCACTTTGCCGAGTTTGCATGGGCACAACTGGAGCCGGAAGAAGGCGTTTACGATTTTGCGTGGCTCGACCGTGCAGTGGCGCTGGCCGACAAATACAACCTGAAAGTGGTAATGTGCACGTCAACAGCTACCCCACCGGTTTGGCTGGTGCGCAAACATCCCGATATTCTGAAACAGCATGAAAACGGCACACAAATGGATCATGGATCTCGCCAACATGCGTCATTCTCGAATGAATATTACCGCAGTTATTCGCTGAAAATGATTGAAGAACTGGCCAAACATTACGGCAACGACGACCGGATTTTTGGCTGGCAACTCGACAACGAACCTGCAGCCAATGTGGATTATGGCGATGATGCACAAAAACGTTTCAGAGCGTGGTTAAAAGAAAAATACGGTAACATTGAAGCGTTGAATGATGCCTGGGGAACCAACTTCTGGAGTGGTACTTACACCAGCTTCGATCAGATAAACATACCGAAACACTCGCAATGGGGAATGAATTTGTACCAACGTTTGGATCACAGTCGTTTTTGCGATTACGAAACCTCAAGTTTTTTGGATGATCAGGCAAAAGTAATTCGCCAATATGCCAATCCTAACCAGTGGATCACCACCAACTACATCCCCTATTATGATGCGCGTTATGCCGGTGCCAGCAAGGAGCTTGACTTTATTAGCTACACCCGCTACATGATTTACGGCGAGCACCGCGGAATTGGCCCGAAAGGTTACCGCGTGGGCGAATTTTCGCGCATTGCAATGGCCAACGATTTTTACCGCCCGTTATCGCCAATTTATGGTGTTATGGAGCTGCAACCCGGACAGGTAAACTGGGGATCGATCAACTCACAACCGCTGCCCGGAGCGGTTCACCTCTGGTTATGGCACGTTTTTGCCGGAGGTAGCAAATTCACATTCACCTATCGTTTTCGTGCCCCGATTTATGGCTACGAGCAGTATCATTACGGCATTGTTGGTCCCGACGGCGTAACACCAACTCCCGGCGGTTTAGAATACGAAAAGTTTATAGCCGAAATAAAAATGCTTCGCAACAATCCTTCTGAGGGGAAAATTCCTCAGGATTATTTAAATCGGAAGACTGGCCTTTTGTACGATCCGGACAATACCGTTGCCATAAATAACAACAAACAAACCAATGTTTGGGATACCGAAGGCCATGTGCTCAAATACTACAAAGCACTGAAAGCGTTTGGCGCACCGGTTGATTTTATTCGCGATACCATGGATTTTGCAAAATATCCGGTGATTGTTGCTCCGGCCTATCAGCAAATGAGTTTAAAGCTGATTGACAAGCTAACTGAATATGTAAAAAATGGCGGCAACCTCGTAATGTCGGTTCGCACCGGGCATCAGGATGAATTTGGACATTTATGGCAGGCTAAACATGCCGAGCCGATTTACGAATTGATCGGTGGCGAAATTGAATTCTACGATTTGCTCCGTCCGTTTGCGCCCGACACTGTGGTGATGGACAATAAAAAATACGCATGGACAACCTGGGGCGATATTATGCACACCAACAACGACACCGAAACCTGGGGAACTTTCAGTGGAGACTATTATGCCGGAAAAACAGCTGTAACGTTCAACAAGTTGGGTAACGGAACCGTAACCTATATTGGTGTCGACAGTCACGATGGAAAACTGGAACGTGCCGTGCTGGACAAACTTTACGATCGCCTTGACATTGAAGTAAAAGATTACCCGAAAGGTGTGATGGTGGAGTACCGCGACGGATATGGAATTGCGGTAAACTACTCAAATATTACCTACAACATGGAATTGCCTGCCGGTACCGAAATTTTGATTGGCGACAAAAACATCCCAACTGCAGGAGTACTGGTTTGGAAGACAAAATGAACATGGTAACTCTGCCAATCCTTTGGAGCAATTTTAATTAATCAATTTTAAACTTGTAGTATGAGATTTCTTGTAGTTACAACACTATTAATCTTGAATTTTATAACGGTTTTTGCACAGAACTGGAAACCCGAAGTAAAAGAGAATATACCACTGGATTCGATTCGTTTGAGCGATCCGTGTATTCTGGCCGATAAAAACACCGCCACTTATTACATGACCGGAACAGGCGGATTGCTATGGAAAAGTAAAGATCTGAAATTGTGGACCGGCCCTTTTGTGGTGGCACAAACCGATCCTGATTCTTGGATGGGATCGTGCCCAATGATATGGGCAGCCGAATTGCATCAATACAACGGCAAGTACTATTACTTTGCCACGTTTACCAACCGCGACGTGATTATCGATACGGTAAAAGGAAATGAGATCGAACGACGCGCCAGTCATGTTTTGGTGAGCGACAAACCCGACGGGCCTTATGTTCCGATGCAAGACCCGACTTACCTGCCGGCCGACAAACCGACCTTAGACGGAACATTTTGGGTGGATAAAGACGGGAAACCGTACATGGTTTATTGCTACGAATGGCTGCAAAACTGGAATGGAACCATTGAAAAGATTGAGCTGAAATCCGACCTCTCAGGAACTATTGGCGAGGGAAAAGTTTTGTTTCGGGCACACGATTCACCGTGGAGTCGCGAAAAGGATGATGACGGGAACATCGGCCCAAGTAGAGTTACCGACGGCCCGTGGCTCTTCGAAACGCAAACCGGAAAGCTGGGCATGTTATGGACCAGTTGGGCTTTTGAAGACTACGTTCAGGGGGTGGCTTACTCCGAAAGCGGCACATTGGACGGTCCGTGGATACAGGAGAAAGAACCGATTACTCCTCCTAATTTTGGGCACGGTATGCTGTTCCGCACTTTCGACGGCAAATTGCTCCTGTCGGCACATAGTCATAAAGACATAAACGGGCGTTATGTTCGTATCCCGCATTTGTTCGAGGTCGATGATTCGGGTGATAAACTGGTAATTGTTGGACCTTACCGGCCTTGAAAAGCAATAATAAATCTACTTCAACACCCTATCCAAAAAAGAAATAACCAGCGGCACTGCCTCATCAAACCACGGATGGAACAACCAAAACGGATGTGGCGTTTCTTCAATGGTATGCATTTCGTTGTAAATTCCGTTTTTATCCAACACAGCTAAATATTCGTCGCGGCCGGCATGAAACCGTGGCAAAGCGCTGTTTACAAAAAGTGTTGGTGGTGTTTTATCGCTTACGTAAGTTAATGGCGATGCTTCAATCCAAAGTTCCGGCTTTTGTTTGTAAGTGGCACCAAACCAACGTGCTCCGGCCGATGGTTTTGCCGGATCACTGTCTTTACCACTTTCGTTCGGGTCGGTAAAATCCAGTATCCCGTCAATATTTACAACGGCCTGCACTTTGTCGCTTACCGGCTCACTCACCGAATGCGAAGGAAATAAAGGATTTCCTCCAGTCGTCCCCAATAAAGAAGCCACGGTTGCCCCCGACGAGGTTCCAAGTGTTGCAATTTTTGCCGTATCCAAGCCAAATTCTGATGCGTGAATTCGTAACCATTTTAAGGCTGTTTTCAGGTCGGTAACACTTGCCGGATATTTGGCTTCGGGTGATAGACGCGATTCTACGGTAGCTGCCACATAACCGGCTTCGGCCAGCTTTTGTGCCATAGGCACCAAGTGCAATTTTGTTCCCGACGCCCAGCCCCCACCATGAATCAACAATACTCCGGGAGCTAATTTTACTTTACTGATTTTGGGGTAAAAAATATCGATATGTAGATCGCGCTCACCAAACGAATGGTAAACGATGTTCCGCTTTTCATTAATTGCCGGAATACTGAATTCCTCAACAATGGTTGCCTGCGGAAAATCTTTGGCAATCTTCCTATAGGCACTTTGCACGTTAAAAGTCGTGTCTTTTGGAAAATCGTATGCTTCCTGCGCAAAAACCCAAAACGGCAGCCAAACAAAAAACAGAACCAGTTTCCTCATTTATTGGATATATTTTGCCTGCTCAGTCAGCAGCGCTTTAAATTCTTCCATCGATGTTACTGCCGAGGCATCTTGTTCCCATGCAGCTCCAAAGTAATAAGTGAGCTCGTTATTTTCAGGTTTCATTACTACTACATCGCTGTATTTATCCTCGGTAACTTCAAGCAACTGATCGGTTTTTACAAAAACACACATGCCCAGTTTGTCCTCTTGCAAGGTTTGCACACCAAAAGTTGCCAAACAGGTCCAGCCATCTTTTATATCGGTAAAAACCTGCACTTCGGCACCGTCATGTTTTACAATTCCGCTGGCCAGATTTGGCAGGGCTTCACTAAGTTTAAGCGTATATTTTGTAAGGTAACTTCCCGCCTCAATTTCCAGTGTAGATTGCAGCGTTGTTTTTATATCGTTGATCTCCCAACCGTAGTAATTTACCGTTACTTTCGACTTGTCAGCACCACTTTCAACTTTGCTGTAAAGGCTGTCAGTCTTTTCAACGCGTATCGCTTTTTCGCCATCCCAAAAAGCTACCGAGCCAATTCCGAGTGAAGAACCTACTTTCAGCACATCAACGCCCCAATCGCTAACTTCGTGGTACGAATCAAAACCATCCAGTCCCACTTTGTGCAACACCGGCGATTCGGTTTTCTTTCCAAAAATATCGATGGCATTTCGCCAGTCGAGATAAATGCGGTAACCCACTTTGTCCGACTCCCACCCCGGTCCTTCAAACTGAATATCGAAAGAATGATCGGTGTGCTTTTCATCCACTTTCAGCTCATTTACCGGATGAAATTCGCCACCCTGATATTCCCATTGTTCGTTGCCGTTGTTTTTGGTTACCCATTTCCACTCACCGCCATCTTTTAAACCAAGATAAGCTTGTGTTCTTTGCACTTCGGCAGCTTTTTCAACCGTTTTCTCTTTGGGTTTATTATTGCTGCAAGCCGTGGCAATTAATGCCAAAATGGTAAGGACTAAAGTTAAATTCTTCATCGTATAGTGTTTATTTATTTAATTCAATGGCAGCCATAATCACTGGTGCAACGCCTTTTGGGTCGTTGTCCACCTTTTTCTCCGAAACGTAGTAGTTATAATCGGCCTCGCGGTAGGGATTTCCGCCCAAACCGCAGGCGCCGCAAGTATTGGTTAAAATTACGAAACCATTTTCATCTTCCGAAACCAGATTCTCAATCATACTGTCGAAAGCAGTGTTGGCTGTCTCCAGATAACTTTGCGGCAACCAACCATGTTTTGCTGCTTTCGCAAAGGTATAAATAAACATGGCCGATCCCGATGCTTCCAAATAGTTGCGGTCTTCGCCCCCCATATCCATCACCTGGTACCACAATCCTGTTTCAGCATCCTGAACTTTCAGAATAGCCCCGCTTAAATCATTTAAAATCGTAATCAGCGCTTCCCTGTCTTTATGATCTTCAGGCAGGTTCTCCAGCACGTCAACCAACGCCATCATGTACCAACCTGTAGCACGGCTCCAGAAATGTTTCGACTGGCCGGTTTCTTTGTTACACCAACGCTGTTCGCGGCTCTCGTCCCAGGCATGATAAACCAACCCCGTTTTTTCGTCGAGCGTGTGTTTGTAAACTTCCTGTAGCTGAAAAGTCACCTCATCAAACCACTGCGGCTGATCAAACACTTTGGCGTAACGCGACAAGAACGGTGAAGCCATATACAATCCATCTAACCACATTTGGTAGGGATACACTTTTTTATGCCAAAAACCGCCCGAATTTGTGCGCGGCTGACCTTTCATTTGATCCACCAAAGTCTCAATTCCCAGCTTATATTTCTCGTCGCCGTAATCCTCGTACAAAGTAATCATACAGTTGCCGGGGCGCACACGGTCGATGTTGTAATCCGAAGTTTTTTGCCCGTCGATTTTTCCATCGTCATGAAGAAAATAGTCGATATAGTCTTTCAGGTAAGCACCGTATTTCGGATCCACATTTTTTAGCTTGTAAATGGCATCACCCAAAAAAGCATAATCGTACTCGTATTTGGGTTTTTCGCGTTGGTAATAAATCAGACTGTCGGATTCGTGCAAAACGGCTTCAGCAAATTTTACCGACCACAAAGGCTCGGCAGTCTGCGCTGAATTTTGTTTGGTATTTTTTGAATTGCATCCGAGCAGGGCAACAAATAGGAAGAAAATTGAAAATGTCCTCATTGGTTTAATCTTGTTTGACAACAAAACTAATCTACATGCGAGATTTTCAATAATTAAAATGTATCAGATATGGGGTAGATTTTCCCAAACCTTGTAAAATAGGGTTTCGTAGGCACCTTTCAGCTATATAAATATGGTGATTGGGAAAAATGTAGAAATATCAAAGAGAATTCTTTACCCCTCTCCCTATCGGGAGCTCTCCTCACAAGGGGAGCCTGTTCCAACAAATTCTCATACCATACACCAAGGCCTTTTTTCCCTTTTTAAGGGAAAATGTCTACAGACAAAAGGGTAAGGTTTTTGTCCAAAACGTTTTCCCTTCATTCGAATGAAACACCTACGATGAGCTTTCTTTTGACTACTTCTTGGGCTTCAAGTTAAAGTAGATTTAACCAAAAGAAGAGAAAATGACATAAAAAACAGGGAACGAAAATTCGCCCCCTGCCTTAGCCTTTTTTACTTAAATATATTTTCTATAACTGGAAAGTATATACATATTTCACCTGAAAGATCCGGTTCAGGAACTTGGGTTCTTCCAAACCATGGTCTACATAATCATCTGTTGGTCGGATTTCGTTATACACCACATACAGATCGTTTCCTTCTTTGGGATTATAACGAAGGCGGAAATTGGCAACGGTTACATCGTTTACGCTGTTATACTGAATAAATGAGCTAAACGACAACTTAGTGTTGTACATGTATAAAAACTTCAGACGCCCCACATGCGCATTCATTTCCTGGTTACGGTCGCCAAACACCACATGGCTGTAATTGTAATAAGCAGAAAGCTGCAAACTGGCCGAAAGGTTATAAATGGGCTGAACAGTTGCGGTTACATTATTACCATCGTAAAACTGTCCACCCGACATCATAATAGTTGTAGACAGCGGTTTTGAAACCGGTGACATCAAGGTCATGCGGCTGGTGTACGTTTTATATTTACCGATGGGAACCTCAACATTATCATCTAATTCAAATTCTTCATCAACACCTTCAATACGGTAATTTAAATCGAGATTTACAAACCACCCTTTTTTGGTATTTAAACTAAAACCGGGCCCGTACATTCCTGTTTCCAAACCACCATCGGTTACGCGGTAGGTTTCGTAAAAAGTACCGTCAACACTGTATTTAAAAAGTTTCGACTCGGCGCCCGGAAGCCAGCCGTACTGCAGTTTGATTCGTGGTCCTTTGGTGGCATATTTTGATAAGAAACCAACCTGAGGATCAAAATTTTCGCCGGTATACGAATACGATAAATCGTAAGCAAAACCAACTTCACTTCTGCGTTGCCACGATGCCCGATAGAACGTATTTTCAATTCCGGCCGAAAAATCGGTGCCTTCCGGATCGGTGGTTTGAGCCACACCCGCTTCAATATAATCGTCGCCAAAAATGCGGAAAATACCGTCCACACCATAGGAATACGAATCGTTGATATCGGCACCAACCCTTGATGTCATAATCGCACCAACATACGAATTGGTATTGATTACCTGGCGGCGAAAACGCAACACGCCAAAGTTCTCGGATGGATTGGCATTATTCTTTTGGGTTTGCATATCCATAAATCCCATGTCCCATTTCCCCACGCGACCGGTTAAACGTGCACCGCCCAAAATCGGAGTCGGGCAACCGTCTTCATCCAAACCAATACGGCGGCTGTAAAATAGCTTGCTTGGTCCACTCAGTTTATAATCGAAAATACTTGAACGTTCCTGGAAGAACATCCTTTTCTCGGGAAAGAACAGCGCGTAACGCGTAAGATTTACTTGTTCGTCGTCGGCCTCAACCTGGGCAAAATCGGTATTAAAAGTAAGGTCCATGGTGAGGTTGCTCGTTAAGCTGTATTTTATATCTACCCCACCGGTCAATTTGTTGTCTTTTGATGAATCAAAAGCTGTTTCCTCCTCGTTCAGTTCGTTGTTTTTCTCCACTCCGGTAGTAATATATGGAGCGACATAAACAGGTTTTTTGCTTTTTACTCCCGACAGCTGAATGGTTTGTGCCAGCGACGGTTTGTTAGATGCCAGTCTGCCGTATTTCGGATCGGCAGCAGGATAAGTATCTAGTTCGTTGTTGTGACTTACGCCGCGGTTAATCAGCAATCCCATTCGCACGCGTCCGTCAACTTCCTGAAAACGGAGACTTGAAAAAGGGATACGCATTTCAACCGCCCAACCGGTTGCGGTGCGTGCTGTTTTTACATCCCAGAACGTGTTCCAGCTGTAGTTTTGCGTAGTTGCCGTTCCCGGAGGACCCGGCATTTTTTGTGCATCGTTCGATACCGCATAATCAATACGCTGCCCTGCCGGCATGGTAAAGAAAGCCAGCGCATTTTCGTTATCGTCGTAAGTATCTAATAATATTCCGAAAGAATCTGGGTTCTTCGATTTTTCGTCGCGCTTTTTGCTGGTAGAAACGATGTTTTCGGGATTCTTATAATTCAGGAAAGCACCTACCCACAAGAAATTATCGTCGTAACTGATGTACGTTTTTGTATCCTCGCTTGGTGCAGCCTCAAAGTTGGGGATGTGCATTATCAGATCAAACTGCCTTGCCTTTTGCCAAAAGGCCTCGTCGGGCACTCCGTCGAAATTTACCGTTCCATCATTTTGGGCTATTTGCACAATGTCCTGCCCGAACACAATGATGGAACTGCACGTGCATAAAAGTAGCGACACTAACTTTAAAAAGAATTTGGTTTTCATGTTATTTTCGGTTTTGGTCTAACTGGCTCGAACAAGAATTTCCGGGTGTATCTCCGGCAGTTTAAAGCCTTTACTAATTTGGTTAAGTCGATTTAAAATTGTTAGCGAAAGGATCTCCGGTGTTACCCGAAGATCCTAAAAAACTGCGATTGTTTTATTTGTATGTATTTACTCTTTCGTCGTTAATCACTCCACTCCAGTTCATACCGTAGGCAAAATCGTAAACATTGCCGCTTTCGTCGGTATAACAATCCATGTCGCGCGGAACATCTTCAAACTGCTCTTCCACAGTTTTCATGTTTGCAGGCAACTGGAAAGGCAACAAACCTGAAGGTTCGGCACTACCTGTTACCAAATCCATTATTGCCTGGTCCTGCACACCACAATGAACAAGAATTGCATCGGCACTCTTTTCAAACTCGGCAGGGATAAACGGATTGGCAACATTCACCACAACAATTACAGGTTTATCACCCATTTTGGCTTTTGTTTCGTTCACCATTTCCATGTCGTAAACATTGGCTGCCTCGGTTGATTTTCCTTTGTATGTTCTGTCGGTAAAATCCTCAAACGGACTGCCGCCTGCAATACTTTTCTCGCGGGCATATTTTGCAGTGTATGGTCCATACTGAAGTGAAATTGGAACATAACCGTTTCCGCCTTTTTCTTTATCCTCGAGCGAATACCCCGAACCTCCCTGCGGACTTGAGATCAGACAAATAGCAACATCTGCTTTCTCAGGTGCATCAACCACTTCGCAATAGTTGGCTACCATATCCATGTTTGCTGCGTCGCTCCAGCTTGGTTCCGTAACCATTCCAAACCAGTTTGCACCACCCGGATTGTATTTTTGAGGAATATAAACTTTCAACTTCTTCTCTACCGGCAAAACTCCATCCTTATTTTTCAGCATCACAACCGATTTCAATTGCGCTTCGTAACCGGCTTTCATGTATTCCGGATTACCCACAATTTCTTCCGATTCGGCAACTACCAGGTAAGGATTTTCAAACAATCCCGGGCGGAAAATATTTTTCAGCAAACGAACGGCAGATTGCTCAAAACGATTGCGCATGTATTCTTCGCCGTGTTCTTTCACACCCATCTCGTAAGCTTCCAAAACCGGCCCTTTTTCGTTGTTTCCACCAAACTGGTCAGCGCCGGCCTCAATCACTTTGTAGTGACGTTCTGCAATTGAAAGTCCTTCTACGCCCCAGCATTTTCCAAGGAATTCGTGTACACTTCTCGTATCTGCAGTAATCATCCAGTCGGTACAAATTACGCCATCGTAACCGTACTCGCCTCTTAACAGATCGGTGATGATGTATTTATTGTAGGCGTTTCCAACGTTTTCGCCATTCTTCTGATCGATGTTGTACGAAATGGTATAATATGGCATAACCGCTGTTGCTTTGCCCGTTGGACCATCCAGTTTAAAAGCACCTTCGGTAAACGGTTTTAACTGATCCGACAGATTGTTGCCCGGATAAACCGCATACGCGCCATAACCAAAGTGCGCGTCGCGGCCACCTTCTTCAGGGCCGCCACTTGGCCAGTGTTTTACCATGGCATTAACACTTTCGAATCCCCAACCGCCGGCAATTTCTTTGGCTGCAGAAGAGGTTTGAAATCCGTCGACATAGGCACGTGCCAGGTCGGCTGCCAAACCGGGATCTTCGCCCATTGTTCCGCTAAAACGGCTCCAGCGAGGTTCGGTTGATAAATCGATCTGTGGAGAAAGTGCAGTTGCAATTCCCAACGCACGGTATTCGATTGAGGCAATTTCGCCAAATTGTTTCATTACATCAGGATCAAAAGTTGCTGCCAAACCCAATGTAGTTGGCCACATTGAAATATCGCCACCGGCACCGGCATTGTATTCGGTTTCGGCAGTTGTTCCGTGGCGGGGATCGGTACTTGTATTTCCGGGAATTCCCAATCCAAGACCTTCAACCAATGCCTGCATGTTGTTGTTCCATTGCGCAGCTACGCCCGGACTTTCAACGGTGGTAATCAGCACATGACGAAGATTATCATCGGTAAGAAACTTTATCTGCTGATCTGTAAGGTCACTTGATAAGGCGCCACCATCAGAAAAAGGTTTGCCATTGTAAGTTCCGGCACCAAAACCACCACCTCCGGCAGGTATCGACTGGTGTCCGCTGTATAACATTAAACCGGCAATTTGTTCCACCGACATTTTAGATGCCAGATCTTTGGCACGCTCGTCAACCGGCTTGCGCCAATCTTCGTAAACATCCAGCTCGCCGTTCTTATTCAAATCTTTAAAAGCATAACCACCATCAGTAAGTAGTGTTACTCCAGACTTTGGAGAATACCCCAAAGTTGCTCCTCCATCGTTGTGAACAAGATTAAAATCGCCCATTTCTTCTTCCGTCCATTTTGGACCACAGCCTATAAACAGTGCTGTAAAAAGAAATGCGACAGATAATATTTTCAGTTTTTTCATATTTAGTTTATTTAGTTGCGAGTAGTTTTAGTTGGAATAAAAATCATCAAGAAACTTCAGTAGTTCAATACTTGGCAAATCGCCACACGCTGATGTAGTATTAAAATGCATCGCCTTCAGGTTATCGGGAGTAGCTGCTTCCCACTCCGGCAATCCTTCTGCATTTGGATCACCTGAAGTGGCAAAATTCACCCAGTAATCCGACATCAGATCTGCCAGTTCGTAATCCGCCTCTGTCCATGGGCGCGGGCTCATTTTTAAGTTGTTGTAAGCATAAGGAACTTCTCCGGTATGGAAAGCACCAAAATCGCTCATACCATCAGCGTAAGGAACATCGCGCTCAAAACGGTACATAAATACCTTTGATGTTGCGTTTTCATTTTGTAACTGCATCCATTTGTACGACTGAATACCAAAAGTTTGCAAGGCACCAAGAGCGTTCTGAATTTCCTGTGCTTCTTCTTCAGTGTCTAATGGGAATGTGGCCAAAAATTCATCGGCCATATCGCCAAATAGTTGTTTAACGTTCTCTTTGAATTGGGCAGCAGGTACAGGTGGAGGTCCAAAACCTTCATCTTTGTTCCAGCCAATAATTACCGGAACATCGTTTTGCTCACCGTTGGCAAAGATCTCGCCCACCGATTTTGGAAGAAAATAACCATCAACAATAGGAGCTCCACCACCTCTGACACTTAAAATCTCTTCAGCGCTTTTTGCGCGCAACTCCTCAATAGTTGAGGCGCCCAATGACTCAGCAAATTTTACACCTGCTTCCTCGCCAGATTTCAGGCTGCCACCACGTGCCAATGCACTTGTTGATAATACGGCACCACCACTCTCGGCAATCGCACGATGGATAAGCCCTTTTGTTAGCGGACTTGCCACCAAATAATTGATACTAAATGCACCTGCCGACTGACCGGCAATGGTTACATTGTTTGGATCGCCACCAAAGGCAGCAATATTCTTATTTACCCATTTCAGGCCTTCAACCTGGTCGAGCAATCCATAATTTCCGGAGGCGTTGTTTGGCGACTCAGCGGTTAGATCAGGATGCGCTAAAAATCCTAAAGTTCCTACACGGTAGTTTACGCTGATAAAAACCAGGCCTTTTTTCGCCATTTCTTCACCATCGTAAATAGGAACAGCAGTTCCGCCACTGGAGAAACCACCGCCATAAATGTATACAAACACCGGATGTTTCTCAGTAGCATCTTTGGCCGGAGTCCAAACATTCAGGTACAAACAATCTTCGCTTAACGGCTCTTTGGGAGCGATAAACTCTTGTGTCCACATCCTAAACGGCATTGGAGTTGCCTGCATCGGGCTGGCTGAAAATTCAGTGCATTCCTTCACTCCTTCCCACGGCTCAACGGGTTGCGGCGCTTTCCAGCGTAAATCGCCCACAGGAGGAGCTGCAAACGGAATTCCCTTAAAAGTGGTTATTCCGGTACTTTCATCAAATGAGCCACTTACCGTTCCGTCGGCAATGGTTACACTATCTTTTATTTGTTGGGGTGCAGGAGTTGAACATGCCCCAAATACCAGGGCAATACCAATAAACAGAATTACGCGTACGTTTTTCATAGGTAGTAGGTTTACAATTTGTTTAGTCTTAAAAAGGTTGTTAAATCACAGGTTAAGGAAAAGGGAACTCCCCCCCTGAACGATTCCAGGGAGAGAGTATTAACCAAGTCCCACTACCTATGCATTTTTTCAAAGTCTTTTTCAGGCACCATCGCTTTTGATACCTTTTCAACTACAATATCGTTGGCAACAGCGAATGTTGCTTTTTCTTTAATGTCTTTTGAAGAAGCTCCAACTTTAACAGTATAATCACCGGCTTCTGTAATCCAACTTGTGCTTGCTTCATCGAATGAAGCCAAAAGTGCTGCATCAATATCAAATGAAAGCGTTGCCGATTTCCCCGGTTTCAATAAGGCTGTTTTTCCAAAGGCTACCAACTCTTCTTCCGGTTTTTCCAATTCTTTACCCGGAGCGCTGGCATAAACCTGAACCACTTCTTTTCCGGCCACATCACCTGTATTTTTCACATCGACAGAAACAGTAATTTTTCCATCAAAATTTTTGTCGCTCAGTTTCAGGTTGCTGTATTCAAATGTTGTGTACGATTTTCCGTATCCGAATTCGTAAGCTACCGGCACATCGAAAGTGTTGAAATAACGGTATCCCACATAAATATCTTCTTCGTAAACCACTTCCCAAGGCACGCGGCGCATCATCGAGAAACCTGATTGGTCAGCAGTATTATCTTCTGCTCCCTCAACTTTTACAGCCTCGCCGGGGAAATTATCCGACGACGAACCATCTTCGTATTTCACAGGGAAAGTCTGTGCCAGTTTTCCCGACGGATTTACTTTTCCTGAAAGTACATCAACTACAGAGTTTCCACCTTCCTGTCCGGGTTGCCATGCACAAAGAATGGCATCAGGAATATTGCTCCAGCTGGCCGTTTCAACAACGCCACCAACATTCAGAATAACTACTGATTTTTTGCCTTTAGCGTGGAAAGCGTCAGTTACAGTTTTTATCAGGTCTTGTTCATTTTTATTCAAATAGAAGTCGCCTTCAACAGCTTCGCGGTCGCCACCTTCACCGGCATTTCGTCCGATTGTGATTAAAGCAATATCAGCTTTTGCAGCCATGTCTTCTGCAATCGACGCATCCAACGCCATTTCGTCAACAGGAATTTTTCCGCCCATCAAAGCAGCCAGGAAATTTCTTGAATTATCCTGTACTTTACGTGCTTCTTCCATGTATGAAACGTATGTTTTCTCAAGGTCATCGTAAGTAGTATAACCTGCATTTTCAAGGCCTTGCAACAACGAAACAGTGTATGCTTCGTTAACGTCGCCACTACCTGTTCCTCCTGAAATAAAATCGTACGAAGTATTTCCGAAAGCGGCCACATTTTTAATGCTTTTTGCGAAAGGAAGTGCGCCGTTGTTTTCCAGCAATACCATACCATCGGTGGCCGCCTGGCGAGTTACTTCGGCGTGTGCTTTCAGATCTGGTTTGTTCGAAATTTTATAACCGTTATAACGAGGTGTTTCCACCATAATATTCAGAATTCGTTCAACGTTTGTATCCAAAACTGATTCATCCAGTTTTCCCGATTCAACAGCTTCGATCAACGTTTTAATAGTCTCCGGCGAACCCGGTTGGATCATATCATTTCCCGCTTTCATTTGGGCAACAACATCGCTACCGCCACCCCAGTCGGTCATTACATATCCTGCATATCCCCAATCGTCGCGAAGAATTTTAGTCAACAAATCGTGACTCTCAGAAGTATATTCTCCGTTTACTTTATTGTACGACGACATCACTGTCCAAGGCTCACTTTCTTTAACTGCAATCTCAAATCCTTTAAGGTAAATCTCGCGTAAAGCACGTTCGCTAACAATCACGTCAACCGACATACGATTGGTTTCCTGGTTGTTAACCGCAAAGTGTTTAATTGAAGTTCCAACGCCATTCGACTGGATTCCTTTTACCATAGCAGCCGCCATTTTTCCGGCTACCAACGGATCTTCCGAATAATACTCGAAGTTACGTCCGCACAACGGATCGCGCTGAATGTTCAATGCAGGTGCTAAAAGTACGTCGGCACCATATTCCAGCACCTCTTTACCCATTGCTTTTCCTACCGACTCAACCAACTCGGTATCCCACGATGATGCCATAACTGTGGCAATCGGGAAAGCTGTACAATAATAAGTATCGGTTTCTCCCGGGCGGGTTGGGCTGATACGCAACCCTGCAGGACCATCAGCTAAAGTCTGGCTGGTAATTCCCAGATCAGGATATTCGGCAGTAACGCCGGCAGTTCCGGGCAAATACCCCCTGATTTTATCAACCATTTTTCCGTAAGGAGTGCTGGTGTCGAGGCCACCTCCAAACATTGGCGGCATTTGGTCCCGAATCGAGTCGGGTAAAGGAAAATACATTCCGGTTCCGATAACCAACTGAGCTTTCTGCTCCAGGGTCATCGATTTTACAATTTCTTTTACGCTTTTTTGTGAAACACTTGCCGACAGATTGCCGGATACAAGAAACATTACAATGAGGGCTAGCACACTGTTTAGTCTAAGTTTGTTACCGATCATGGTGAATGATTTAGTTCTAAATTAAGTTTTAGTTTATCGATATGGTTTTTATCGACGGCGTTGAATATAGGAATAAATTTCGTTCCTAGTGTCATAGCGACACATTATTATATTTTTAAACATATTCACTTAATGTTTACAGAATTTTTTCTAATTTGTAAGCATTAAAACTAAAGACCTTGACTGAGATTAAGCCATTCAATTCTACGGAGTACATGAATCATATATCACTCGACTGTGTGATATTCGGATTCAACAACAACGAACTTAAAGTTTTGCTTTTGCATTTAAAGTACTCGAAAGAAAATACGCTGCCCGGTGGTTTTTTGAAATATGATGAAACACTTGAGCAGGCCGCGCAAAGAATTGTTAAGGAGCGAACCGGGCTTGACAACCTGTTTTTAAAACAATTTAAAGTTTTTAGTGATCCGGAACGTTCACGATCGAACAAGGCAGTTATGGATGGAATAATAGCCGGCACCATTCCCGATCCATCGTTTTTCGAAAATCGATTTATTACAGTAGGATTTTATGCTTTGGTTGACTTTTTGAAAGTAAAACCAACGCCCGATTTCTATTCCGACCACTGCGACTGGGTGAGTTTGAACACGGAACTTTCGATGTTACTCGACCATAAACAAATTATTCAGGAAGCTATCGTCACTTTGCGTTTACAGCTAAACCAGCAACCAATCGGGCTAAAACTTTTACCCGAAAAGTTTACCATGCCCGAACTTCAGAAACTTTATGAAACCATTCTTGGCCGCGATTTAGACCGACGCAACTTTCAGCGAAAAATGCTGAACTACAATATTCTCGATAAGCTACAAGAACGAAAAACAGGCGGTGCACACAAATCGCCGTATCTGTATTCGTTCAATGTTGAACGCTACCAGGAAGCCCTGAAAGATGGTTTGAGCGGAATTTGGTAACGATTATTCTTTTATCCGCAAAGCCCAGTTATACAGAACATTTCCCGTTAACGTACAAAAGAACAGCACCATTCCGAACGGAATAAGATCACCAGTGTGAAATAGCGACATTATACTTCCTATGACCGCACTTATTGCAAAGCGGGCAATTCCGATGGTCGCATTTGCCGATCCTGCAACTTCAGGATTGTGATTCAAAATTGTTGCGGTTCCGTTTCCAAAAACCAAACCTAAACTCCCCACATATAAAACAATTGACGCAAATACCGACCATAATTGCGGCTCAGGCATCAATACCGAAATTGCCAATGTAACTCCCGAAATCAGCTGCAGTAATAATCCGTAGCGCAGAATCTTTTCAGGATCGTGTTTCTTCAAAAGAATGGTATTTAAAAACGAAAGCATGATGTTTAAAACAACATTCGCACTAAAAAACAACGGGAAACGCATTTGGGTGACACCAAAATACTCCATGTAAATAAACGAGGCTGCCGTAATAAAAACATACAAACCCGACATGGGCAAACTTATGGCGAACAGCAAAATTGTACTTTGTTTGTTCGAGAAAAATACCCGGTACTTTTCAATCAATTGCCGGCCTGTAATTTTTCGGGTAATCAACTTCGGAGCTCTTGACTCGGGAATAAGCAACCACATGGATAAAAACAGCAAAATTGAAAAGGCCAGCAAAAACCAAAAGATGCTTTCCCAACCGTACCAATGAATCAATCCGGCACCAAGAACCGGTGCAAACAGCGGTGCCAGCATAATGATCATACTGATGATGGTAACAAAACGAGCCACCTGTTTTCCACTGTACCAGTCGCGGATAAACACATTACCTGTAACCGTTGCAAAACCGCCGCCAAAAGCCTGAAGAATACGCAATAACAACACGTATTCAATTTGGGTACAAGTTGTTATTAGTAAAGAGGCTAAACCATAAAGCGCAATTCCGGTGAGTGCAATTGTTTTTCGTCCAAAAGCATCGGACAACGGACCACCGAAAAAATTACCAAAAGCAAATCCCAGGAAATACAAAGTGATAGTAAGCTCAGCAACATTCAGAGTTACGCCAAAAAACTTGGCGATATCGGGCAGGGCAGCAATGTAGGTATCAATTGCAAATGGCGACATGGCCACCATTGCAGCCATAACCATTGTTAATACGGGAATAAAAAATTTGCTTGTGCGGCTTAAACTCATCCTTGTCTCGTTACAATTTTGGCGCGAAGGTATAAGTTTTAAACTAAGCCCCGAATTATTACGGCTTTGCCACCTCCGAATTTAACACTCTCAGGTATTAATTAGCTCATCCAGTTGTTCGGGAGATAGTCCTTCCGGATTGAATCCGGCACTCCAGGCTAGCAACAAAAGTTTAGCTCCCTTATTGGCCACATCCAAAAAATCGAATGCCTCTTCCATATCAACTCCGGTTGCCAAAGCGCCGTGTTTTTCCCACAAAACAACGTCGTGATCCTTTAATGCATCCAGCGTAAGATTTGCCAGTTCTTCGGTTCCGTATCGGGCATAATCGGCACACCCAACTCCTTTTGGAACATACAACTTTATTTCGGGGCACATTTTCCAAAGCGAGTGATTAAATAAAACCTCGTCCTTAAAGATTTTATGATGGCTTAAAACAACCAACTCGATCGGATGTGCATGAACTACAGCTTTTCTGCCGGTATTATTAACCGCATTAAAAAGATGAATTTTTATGTGCGCACTCAGTTCCGAAGTAGGCTTGAATCCGGGCTTTTTACCTCCCCATAAAACAGAATAGGCTGTAGCCGATTGGTTAACAGCGATAATTGATGCCACTTCTTCTGTCCTATTGACCAAATGCCGCAAACGACAACCAGAGCCCGTAACAAAAAGAACCATGCCCGCTGCCTCTTTTGGAAAAATGCAGGTAACTTCTTCTCTAATTTGATTTATCATCTCCTCCGGGAAAAGTCCGCTTAGATCAATGGAAATATTTCCCGAGCTTTTTTCTGCCCACTCTTTTTCCCATAAATAACCGGCAACTTCGCTAACCTGTTCAATATGTTTTACGACTTCTGCCGGAAGATTTTTTAATACATCCACAGTTAATTCTTAAGTTTTGTAGTTCAATACTTTATTAAATGTATTGCATGCGCTTTTTAAAAACCTGATACAATTCACCGTATTGTTTTTGATTCTCAGATGGCTCAATAATTTTTGGGTTATAATCCACCAACTGCCGGGCTGCTCCGGGCGATTTTGCCACGCCACTTCCGGCAAACACAAACAAGGCGGCTCCCAAAACGGTTGTCTCCTTCTGATCGACCAGTTGTATGGGCAAATTGCAAACGTCGGCACGCAATTGATTCCAAAGATAGTTTTTTGATCCACCACCCACACAAATTATTTTTTCAGCTTTAAAATCACCGGCATTTTCCAATGCTTCAATGCCAAATCGCAAACGATACGCCAGACTTTCGAGAAATGCCCGATAGATTTCACCTCGTTTGGTGTGAATCGTTAAGCCGTTTATAGCACCAAAATTATTGCTTCCGCTTTCGCCGTAAAACGAAGGATTTACCCAAATTGAAGATTCTCCGGGCCGCAAAATACTGGCATCAGAAATCATTTTATTGTACAAAGCATCACCACTCAATTCCGGATAAAAATTCATTGCAAACCACTCCAATATTCCCGACGCCAGGTAATTCTGCCCGATATTGAACAATCCCTTTGCAGCATCCAGTTCTGTGGTCAACTGCGCTGCCAGTTCTTTTTCCGTTGACTTAAATCCGGCACTTCGCGCCATAATGATCTCCCAGGTTCCGCTACTCAGAACCAGTTCGTTTTCATTGGCTCCCGAACCAAACACCGCAAACTGCGTATCGTGCCCACCAAAAAACACAGGTACATTTGCAGGAATTCCTGTTTCCATTTCTGCCTTTTGATGAACATGCCCGGCCAGTTCTCCTGATTCCGCTATATCACCCAAAATATCATTCCGAATATCCAAAGCTGCAAATATCTTTTCCGATGGCTGCTGTTTTTGCATGTCCATCATCATGGAAGTCCCTGCCATGGTCGCGTCGTTTCGTAATTCGCCCGTCAGCTTAAAAATGAACAGTGAGGTGATAAACAAAAAACGATGGGCCGTTTCAATTACCTCCGGCCGGTTCTCTTTCATCCACACAAACTTATTGATGGTATTAAATGCGTATGGGAAAGTGGCAGCCTCGGCATATAATTCTTCTAATGGAATATATTTCCCAATCTCATTCATAATTGGCGTTGTACGCTGACATTGCCATGAAATTACGGGATAAAGCAGTTTGCCATCATTATCGACAAAAGTACCATCCACACCAAAAGTAGTAACCGTTACGCCGGCAATCCGTTTTGTATCGATTGCAGCCATAACTTTTTGCGAGGCAGAACAAAGTTTTCCCCACATTTCTTCCACATCCCAAATTACGCCACCCGAGAATTCAGGATCAGGACTTGTATTGTTTGCAGTCGATTCCGAAGCCACAATTTTGCCATGCACATCCATGGCGATCACCCGCAGGTTTGTGGCTCCGCAATCGAATACTATTGCCAGATCTTTTTCAGGCATACGAATTATTTTTTACCGTAAAGTGGCCCGTAAGTTTCACAGGCACGGAAATCTGAACCTTCTTTATTTTCGCCAAACGATGCCCATGCACTCGGACGGAATACCTTGTCGGCATCAACATTATGCATGTTTACCGGAATCCGCAACATCGAAGCCAGTGTAATCAGGTCGGCTCCGATATGACCGTAGCAAATCGCACCGTGATTGGCGCCCCAATTAGCCATTACCGAGTACACATCTTTAAAAGCTCCCTCACCGTTTACTCGCGGCACAAACCATGTTGTTGGCCAGGTTGGATTGGTGCGTTCATCTAAAACTTCATGAATATCATCGGGAAGTTCAACGGTCCAGCCTTCGGCAATTTGAAGCACCGGCCCAAATCCGTCAACGAGGTTTACACGACTCATTGTAACCGGCATTTGTCCGATAGTCTTAAACTGCGACGAATATCCTCCACCACGGAAATATCCCCGCTCAGCCTGTGGCCACAGTGTATTGTCCAAACACTTTTGAGCTTCTTCTTCGGTAATCTCCCAGAAAGGTTTCATTGCCGGATTTCCATCTTTATCGCGTTGCTGTGCTGTTGCATCAAGCGTTGTTGAGCCCGAGTTGATCAGGTGAATAATTCCACCTTCTGCCAAACCGCTCAGTTCTTTTCCGCAAACACGTTTTACTGCTTCCGGACTCCAGTAGGTTCGTACATCAGAAAATATCTGGCTGGTATTGCTCAGCAGGTGTCCGAACAACATCGACACACCATTTAAACTGTCGTTTTCAGTAGCAAAAACAAAAGCCTGACGAATACCGTTCCAGTCGAATGATGAATTTAAAATGGCTTCTGTAAAATCGGCGTTTGGCTGATAATCGGTCCACTGGCGTTGCCCCTGAAAACCACCAAGAATTGCATTTCTTCCCAAACCTTCTTCGCGGTAACCTTTGGCAATAACCTTTTCGTTACCGATCATCATGTCGCGACAGATCAAAGTCATTTTAACTACGGTCTCCCACTCCGCTTCTTTTCGGGCAGCATCAGCCTGGTCTTCCGGTTTATTTACATCCTTACCTTCTTTGCAATTTTCTTTTGTCCACGCCAGAGCTTTTTGATACTCCTCCTCATCGTAAATACCTTCGTCAATACGTCGAAGAATCTCAACCGATTCGACAAACTCGGTGCGAATTCCCAAATACTTTTGAAAAAATGATGAATCGACCATCGATCCGGCAATTCCCATAGAACTGTATCCGATCGACAAATAAGATTTTCCTTTCATCTGTGCCACTGCCAGCCCCGATTTTACAAAGCGTACTATTTTTTCTTTTACATCATCCGGTATTGTTTTATCGCCGGCATCCTGCACATCGCGACCATAAATTCCGAAAGTTGGCAATCCTTTTTGCGTGTATCCGGCCAAAGCTGCTGCCAGATATACAGCTCCCGGACGCTCGGTTCCGTTAAATCCCCACACCGCTTTTGGCACGAGTGGATCGGTGTCCATCACCTCGGTGCCGTAACACCAGCAAGGTGTAACCGTTAACGAAACGCCAACTCCTTCTTTTCTGAATTTCTCCGCACACATAGCAGCTTCGGCCACGCCTCCAATACAGGTGTCGGCAATAACACATTCCACGGTTTCGCCACTTGGAAATCGTAATTGTTCGCTGATAAAAGATGCTGCTGCCTGTGCAAGGTCCATTACCTGTTTTTCAAGCGACTCCCGAACACCGCATTCGCGTCCGTCGATAACGGGACGGATACCCACTTTGGGCAAGTCGCCAATTAGTCTGTTAGCCATAATTGTCTATTTAGATTTTTGAAGTTTATTGTATTTACTTAGCGATTACAAAGTACCACTAAACCACCCCAAAAGCAATGGCTATTTTTATTACATTTGTATCTGTTTCTAACATCAGCCAATATGACTACATTTAAAATAAAGCCTGAAAAAGGTGATCCTTCTGATGTTATTCAACTGTTTCCGAACTACAATATTCAGCTACTTTGTTGCCGGCACTGGTGGCTTGAAAACTGGGAATACAACGAACTTTCATTCCCTTACTGGCGCATTTACCACAACAACGCCGAAGGTGCTAAAATCATTCATAACGATACAGAATACAACTTATCGCCCAATAAAATAATATTGATTCCTCCCAACACGTCCTATGCAACACGTTTGTATGATCATGAAATACCGAAGGAAGGATTTTCGCTCGTTGGAGGACGTGTTGACTTGAATTCAAACAGACAAAAAGCTTTATCAAAACCCAACCTCTTGCATCTGTTTATCCACTTTAATATTGGAATACCTTACGACAATATCTCGCCCGGAGTTTTTAGCTTTGAACTTACCGAGCATCTCCAATCGAAACTTCAGTTGATAAAAAACCACTTGAACAAGGATCACAAATTCTTTAGTTTCCATATAAGTTTGGTGATAAAAGCTTTGATTGCAGATTTACTCACCGATCTCCCCGAATCGAATTGGGATTTGATTTCAAACGATCATCGGATTATCAGCTGTTTACGTTACATCGAGGAAAATTTAACAGATGATCTGAGCAATCCAGCTTTAGCCAACAAAGCTAAAATGGCGACGAATGCATTTATCCGGCTCTTTTCAAATGAGGTTGGGATCTCTGTTCAAAAGTATATCCGCAACAAACGCATCGACCGGGCATGTATTTTGCTTCACCACTCCAACTTCAGCATTGACGAAATAGCACTAAAAACAGGTTTTGCCGATCGCTACCATTTTTCCCGGATCTTCAAACAATCTACAAGTATTTCCCCGGCGCGGTACAAGAAGGAATTTGGAATGAGCTGATAAATAATACAATTTACTTAAAACTCTCCCTCATTCCCTCTCTACGCGTACCTTAGATTTGCGAAGATATTTTTTGATGGAATGGAAAGGATTAATTTTGAGTATAAACCAAGATATTAAAAAGAAAGGGGCCCAGTTAGTAAACTATTCTCTTCGACAAGCAATACTTATCTCTC